>Ga0209755_10000299_pt1 | contig 94730 bp, 75 predicted proteins | sample TergutCo191P1_FD_187301 | JGI IMG/M metagenome (GOLD analysis project Ga0209755, IMG submission 187301) | Cornitermes sp. P1 segment gut microbial communities from Petit-Saut dam, French Guiana - Co191P1 (SPAdes) (version 2) | ecosystem: Host-associated > Arthropoda: Insects > Digestive system... | reverse complement strand
ACCATTAATGTTTAAAATCATATATTAATATATCCCTTTATTTTTTTATTATATTGTACTTCATATTTTATGTCAATTATATATACAAATATAAATAAAAAATTTAGGCACAATGGCATATAACGTTTATTATGTGCAAGTTTTTGAACTATAGGATAATATGTTATACTTGATAAAATTAGTTAAATTAATGTAAAGCCGATTAAGCAACCACAGGTTGACAAATTAACATCATTTTATTATATATAAAAAGAGAAATAATAAGGAGTAAATTTGTTAAGTATTGGACGAAAAATACAGGAATACAGAGTGAAAAATGGATTTTCACAGGAAATTTTGGCTGAGAAACTTGGTGTATCACGGCAATCTGTTTCCAAATGGGAACTTGGTCAATCTCTTCCCGAAGTCGATAAAATTATAACTATGAGTAATTTATTCTCGGTTACTACTGATGAATTGCTGTCAATTAATAGAAAAAGATTCAGTAAGTCAAACAAAACCAAATTACGTTTTGGTATCTATTTAATTGTAAAAAATTTTAAAGAATCATTGTATTTTTATGAAATATTTCTATCAATGCGCGCTTCAAAATTGGCTCATAATATTTTTGCTCAATTTTTTTATGATGGTATATATTTTTCGATAATGAACGAGTCGAATCTAAAAGGTCATGATTACACCGGAAACGGTGATCATAAATTCGCATTAAACTTTTGGGTTAATGATTTACAGTCAGAATATGAAAGGATAAAGAATTTAAACATTGGGATATCCACAGAAATCAGGCAAGTACATTCAAATTATAATTATTTTAATTTATATGATCCGGATAATAATGTAATCGAAATCACAGGAAATTATAGAAAAGAATTGGAATAAATTTATATGCATATAAGAGTTAAATTCGCAACTACAGGTTGACAAAATGTAAATTATAGTTGGTTTTACTTTTGTTATATTTATTTAAAATAATTAAATACAGTTTCCTAAGAGACTGTCAATATTTTTTATGGAGAATTAATTATGGAAAAAATCTGTCAATCATGCGCTACGCCGTTTGAATTTGCTAAACCAGGCACTAATGCCGATGGCACAGACAATCAGGACTATTGTGAACATTGCTATAAAAATGGTAAGTTCATATACCCAAGCGCGACAATGGAGGGTGTAATAGAAACATGCATTCCATTCAGAGTGCCGCACGTGTACGCCGATGCCGAAGCAGCCCGCAAGGGTATGCAGGAATTTTTTCCGAAATTAAAGCGCTGGGCAAAAAATAAAAACTAAAAAAATTGTATTTTGGGCAAAAGCAAAACCAGCGTTTCAACCCAAAAAAGCACACGGAACCGCAAAACCCCGTGTGCTTGAAACTATTTTTATCGCAATTTAGGCAAATTTCTTGCTGTGTCCCACTGCCAAACAGTATTAAAATCCCAGTCAATATAGGTTATCCACCAATTCTGATTTGCTATTTCTTCAGTACTTACATCAGCGCCATCTGGTCCGTTTATGTCAGGTACAATGGTATAACCACTCCGCATTATCATTCCAATTAAACCATAATTGTTTGTAAAGCTAGTAGTACTATAGTTATCCCCTATACGCCCTAAAATGTAATTATTGATTGTAGAACATTTTATTGAAGAGTTAAGTGCAACGCAATTTTTTACCATACCACCATTTCTGTTATCACCTGATATACCACCAACATACCAATTGCCGGTAATGCTACCAGTAGCGTAGCAATTTTGCACAATACCATTATTACTGCCAACAATACCACCGTTACCGTTGAGAGATCCAGTAAAATTACATGTTGTATAACAATTAATTACTGTACCATTATTTATACCAACAACACCGCCACCGTAATAATAGCTAAGATCTCCAGTAACATAACAGTTCCGTATTATGCCACCTGCCATGTTAGATGCTGCAATGCCTCCACCATAACCATTAGAAGAAATATTACCTGAGAAATAACAGTTTTCCACTATGCCGTAGTTGGCAGACGTAATGCCACCTACATCAGCGATGAATGTAGGGTTCATATTAGCATTAATAATTCTTATGTTTTGTATTAATCCTTTATTTGTATTTACAATTCCGCTACCACCATAACGGCTAACGCTTAAATCAGCAAAAACTAAATTTTTTAATATGCCATCTTCACCAATCAACATAAAAAATGAGGCTCCCAAGTCTTCCATATGTAAACCAGAAATTGTTTTATTATTGCCATCAAATATTCCATTAAATGGCTGGGAGTAGGATTCACGACCAATTCCATCCCAAGTTTTACCACTCATTATAATGTCAGCAGCAAGGGTAATAGTTTTACCTTTGAAATCAGATTGCGCTGGACCACCAGAACCTGTACGTCCCCTAACAATTTTATCAAGCTCTTCAAGTTGAGTAATATTCCTTATAGTAAAATTATTTGATGATCCATTACCATACCAGCCATATCCTATATTTCCGCTATTGCCATTACCACTGGTGTTAATATCTCCACCTTCGTCAGTATCAGCTCCCGAACATGCAACAGTAAGGGTGAAAACAAACGTAATAATGAAGAACCCAAGGATGTTTTTGACATTTTTCATAGAAAATCTCCTTAAAATTAAAATATATTGCTATAGAGCATAATATATATCTATTGTGCATTGTGTCAACCTCTATAGTAGTTATTTTATACTCTATGGAAGATGTAAATAAACAATTACAATATGTGATTAATAGAATAAAGGAAATCAGAACCCAAAAATCCGTTTCTCAGCTTGAATTATCAGTCAAGTCAAACCTTTCACAGAGTTTTTTGGCAAATATAGAAAAAGGGAAAAAGCAGCCTTCTGTACTGACATTGCTGCGGATTGCCTCAGCCCTTAATGTTAGCCCAAAGGCGTTTTTACCGGAAAATGAAAATATATCAAAAGATGATTTAAAAGATACAATTATTAGCCTTGTTCGCGCTCTTTGATTTCCTGCATTAACAATGTGATGAGCATAACGCCTGCCGCCATGAAAACTTGAATGTGATCTCAAAAAATTCCATTCAAAATTACTTTACCGAAAAATCCAGCGGCAAAATCGGCATAATCTGTCCGTTTTTTTCAAGCCGGTAGCGGATATGTGCATCGGGAAGAAGAAAATCTGAAAAAACCGTCCATGTGTTGTTTTGACTGCTTCTTTTAAACAATTTTAAAATCAAGGGGAAACGGTTTAAAAGTCTGTCCATGAATTTTGGTTTTGGGAATTCTTCATATCTTACGCTTGTGTTTTCCAGAATCTGCGCTAAATCGCGCGCTGTACGAAGCGCATCAGACAAGCTGCCTATGCTGTCAATAAGTCCTGATTCAAGAGCTCTTGTGCCGGAAAATATCCTGCCTTGCGCGGCAGCTTCCACTTTATCGGCATTCATGCCCCTGCCTGCCGCGACTTTTTCTACAAAAAGATTGTAAACATCAAGTATATAACTTTTGTACCGTTCTTCTTCATATCTGGTTAAATCCCGGTATGGCAAAATAATTCCTGTTAATAAATCCGAATGCTCTCCGCGTTTTAGGGATTCCGTTTTCAGCCCAAGTTTACTGTTCAGGCCGTTATCATAAAACCAGCTTCCGATTACGCCAATGGAACCGGTAATTGTATACGGTGTCGCCATGATGTGGTTTGCGTTCATCGCCGCCCAATATCCGCCGGAAGCTGCGACATATCCCATGCTCGCTACTACAGGCTTTTTTTGTTTCGCATAACTTACAGCCTGAGCCAGATAATCGGCGGCTTCGGCGCTTCCGCCCGGCGAATTAATTCTTAATACAATTGCCTTAACTCTTCTGTTATCCGCTAAATCACGGATTGTACGGGAAAGACTTAACGCCGCCATACCTCTTTCCATATCCGTTTCACCTTCCGCGTAAACAACTGCAATCACAGGGGGTCTTCTGAAAAAACCGCCTGCTTTCGGCGGATTGTATGTTGTTTCGGAAGCAGTCAAGCTGGACGAAAAATCTCCGTACAGGGTAAAATTTTTATTTTCGGCGCCTTCAAGCTCTTTCAGCGCTTCGAGCACTGCTTCCTTCCTGCCTGTATAATCAACCAGATTCCGGCTTAATGCGCTTTTCGCGGAGTAGAGGAACTGGCTTAAAACCGTGTTAAATTCTTCTTCTGTCCAGTTCCGCCCTTTTACTAATGTGCTTCGGGTCAGGCTGAAAATATCGTCAAGATAATCGTTATACTGCCTTCGATCGGCGTCCGACATGGAATCTCTTGTGTATGTTTCCGCTGCCGATTTGTATTCAAAATAACGAAGCTCCCTGACGCCTATTCCAAGTTTTTCAAGCGTTTGCTTTACATAACCTCTGTTCATTGAATAACCAAGAATGTTTAAAGTGCCAAGCTCGTCCATTACAATTTTATCCGCAACAGAAGCCAGACAGTAAACATCCATATCAGCATAACTAATAAATGCGCAAATTTTTTTACCGTTTGCTTTAAACTTCTCCAGCGCGTTTCGCAGTTCCCATAAATAGTCCCTGTCCCGCGAAATTGAACCAATATTCAGGATTATTCCTTTTATTTTATCATCATTTGCCGCTTTTTCTATTACTCTGAATATTTCCAGCGGCTGTTTGGAACGGGCAAAAGGATTACTGCTGCGGTCCTCGTTTAAATTCAATTCAAGGTATACGGTTTGAGAAAAAAGAGGAAAGGATATCAAACACATGCCAATCACCCAGTATTTACAGCTAACACTCATTTTTTATTCTTGCCCTTAGGTGCTGCGCTTTTCTTTTCAGCTTTTTCTTTGGGCTTTTCATTAACCTTAGATTGGGTCTTCTTCGGCTCTGGTTTTTTTACAACGGCTTTCACTTTTTCAGTCTTTTTTTCGCTTGCCTTTGCCTTAGGTGCAATTTTCTTAGATTCGACTTTTCCGGAGACTGCTTTTTTAGTTTCTTTTTTTGCCATCTCTTTCACGGGAACCTGTTTCTTTCCTTTGATTGGTTTCGCTGTCAAACCTTCAAGAAGATAATCAAAACGATATTCCGATTTCGCTTCCGCTTTTGTCAGCACATCGTAAATTCCGGCAATCCGGTTAACGCGTTCATCAATGGGAATTTCTACAGAGCCGTCCGCAAGGAAGAACAGGGACGAATAAAAGAGCGCGTTTTCAAACCCTTCTTTATTAAACCATATTATATCATTATAGATATTAATTCCCAAAATGCGCCTGAAATCCTCATCAAGATAATTTTCTTCAAGAATTAAAGAGGCAAAAGCGGCGGCATCGGAATTATCACTCCCGGAACTTTTGTTCACCGGCCATTTATAAGCGGCAAGATCTTCCTGATCAAGATTTGTCTTGCATAAAACAGCTCTGGTAATACCTGTTATATTCAATGCTTCATTCCCGGAAGCGCCGAAGCGGTAAAGTATCTCCCTCATTTTACGCCCAAGATCCCAGTGATCAAAAGCAAGGTTCGCCGCATTAAGTCCGCTTGCCGATTTTCCTGAAGGCGTTTTGCCGATTACCGAACGCAGCAGAGAAAGAAGTCCGTAGCAGAGGATAACAACACAAAGCAGATTGCTGTTTGTAACACGCTTTGTAATACAGGAAAGCGGCGATGCTGCCTTTTTTGCATTCTTTGCAATTTTAGATTCCTTAATCGCATCTTTAATAACCGCCATTCTGTCAATGAAATCTTCAAACTCATTTAATATGTTATCAGTACCGGCGGATTTAAATTTGCAGATAACGCCGTCCTCATCCTCTGCAAACCATGCGTCATAAGAGCCGTCCGCGCCTGAAATAAAATGCCTGGCTGTCTCTATATATTTTTTTACAGGTTCTCTTAACGATTTGACTGCGGATTTTTTATTATCCAAATCACAAATAATTTCAATCATCTCCGGTTTGAAAATTTCCATAAACCTGTAATATAGCTCGCCAAGGAAAATGTCCTTGATTGCAGCTAACGGATCGGAAACGCCCGCGCCGTTTAAATCATTGTTAAGCCTTGCCCACCGGCCTTTGGCATCATCCTCCACTTCATAAATATCAAGAAAAACCTGAGTCTCATAACCTTTCAGGCTGACAAAAAATCCGTTTTCGCAGATTGCCTTGGAAGAGCGAATAAACCACAGGTTTGATTTTTGTTCGCGTAACAGAGTAAAATACCGGCTCTCTCCGTGAACAGCAATTGCTTCGCTTAAAGAATCCCTGCGCGTACCGCTTTCCTGCGGAATAGCCGGATCACTCATTTTTATCCAGCCTGTAGCTTCATAATAGGAATTGTTGTAAAAAATTAACGCTTTCTCTTCATGGCTGCCTGCCCATGTGCGGTTGGAATAGGCAAACACATTTTCATTTACAGAGCCGCCTTCGCAATAAAGATCGTAAAGCCTGAAGTTCTCGCTTCCCGAAAAAAGATAACGTCTTTTCATTAACGGGAAAATTTCCTGCTCATGGCGATCAACAAGATAACCGTCCGGCTGTTCATCGCGGTAAGACCGGCGGTACTCCATTCCGTATTTTTCTTCAAAACCTTCAATCTGCCCGTGACCGAACATCGGAAGCCCCGGCATCGTTACGAGCAATGTACAGACGCCGAAATATTTATCGCCCTTGCCAAACTGCGCAACTGCGGTTTCTTCATCGGGATTATTCATAAAGTTGACAAAACGCTTAAGAATTTCAGGATCAAATTCCATTGTATTTTTAATGGTTGAGCGGTATTTTTCGTTTTCCTCATTTTTGAGCATATTCATAAAAGCCGAATTATAAACACGGTGCATTCCAAGAGTGCGGACAAAATATCCCTCCATCATCCAGAACGCTTCCGCAAGCAGCAAAGTGTTGGGCGCTTCCGATGCGCACCGATCCACCACCTCGCGCCAAAATTCATCTGGAATTCGGCGGTTAAATTCATCAGTAGTAATTGAATGTTCAGCGCGGCTTGCGATTGCTCCCCCTGATCCCGGCGCAGGATACCAAAGCCGCTGAATATGGCGTTTCGCGAGGGTCATTGCAGCGTCAAAACGCACTATCGAGAACTGGCGGCATACCCCGATAATGGTACTGATAACGGCTTCTCGCGCTTCATGGTTGAGGAAATCAATCTGGGCTGTATCGTTCCACGGCATGGAAGTTCCGTCGTTGCCATGATAAATATAACGTGTCTCTCCTGTACGGTTATCAATTCGTTTAAAAACAACTGCCGCATCGCTGCGGGAAAAATAATGCTCTTCAATTTGAACAGTTACATCATCACGACCTGAAAGATTGCCGCAGTTGTAGTTATAAGTTGGAAACGGCGGATACGGAAGCTGTAGAAAGCGATCAGGATGTTCGATCATCCAGCGGCTGTCAATGCCTGTGTGATTGGGAACCATATCAGAACCAAGCCGTATACCGCGCTGAATACACCGTTCACGCAGATTGGTAAGCGCGCCCCAGCCGCCCAATTCCCCGGCAATATCATAATCATGTAAACTGTAGGCGGACGCCGCAGCTTCAGGATTGCCTGTCCATTGCTTTATTGTCTTGCTCGCCTGACTTCGTTCCCACAAACCAATAAGCCAAAGCCCCGTAAAACCGCGGCGCGCCAGCTCATCAAGTTCCTCATTTGGGATTTGATCAAGGCGTTTAATTTCTATGTCGTATTTTTGAGATAGCTGAAAAAGCCAGACAAGCGTACTTTTTGCTATAAGCACCGTCTTTGGCATCCATTCCTGATCCGGGCTGAATCGTTCATATTCATCAAGCCCTGCAAAAGTCAACACCTGAGTAGGACCAGGTCCAAAAAAGCTCGGTTTTTCCTCTTCGCTAATGACGTCAAGGCTCATCAGGAGCCGCGCCATAAATTTTGAAAGGAGAAGCCCCCAATGTTTACGCATATAATCAAGCTGACCAAGAAGCGAATCCGGGCACGCCAAAGCAGGCGCACGGAGGAAATCCCATAAATTCATGCCATCAGGACCAAAAGTCGGAAGGTTTTTTAAATGCTCTTTTAATTCTTCAATTGCGCTTGGATACACAGTTTTTGCAGATAAATCTCTGTCATTAAATAAAAACTTGAATTGATTAAAAGCCGGATTTAAATTTGCAAGAGAAAGAAACATGGTTTCCTCAACGGACAGAGCGCGGCAGCTTTCGCCGTTTTCTTTGCTTTTTAGATATTCATTTACGCTTTTTTCACCTTTGTACACCGACTTTGGAGGAAATTGACCGGAAAAAGCGGAAAGAAGGCTGTCAGTTTTTTTACTCCCCAGATTGGTTTCCAGCCTGTTCAATGCTGTTTCAAAAACATCACCTTGCACCTGTTCACGGTAAATAGCAACGACATAGTGCATAATTTCATCAATCAGACCCATCGCATAGAGATTTCCGGCTTTAATAAAACGTTCCGGGTGAGCGGGATCCTGTTTTGAATTGAACTTGGCTGCAAGTTCACGTGTTTGTTTCAAATCAATGAGAACCACATTTCCGGTCAGGGAAAAAAGGCTGTCTTTCAGACCAAATTCCTGCCTGACATCATGATTTATATGGAATTCCATGCATACTTTACGGTTTTTTGCCCACACAACGCTTTTTTCCAGCTTGGCAAGTTTTATTTGAAATTTTCCCATAACCGCTCCTTAATAAACCGGAATCAATACGAGGATGATTTTTAAAGTTGTTTCAAAACATTTAATTTCAAAACAGTTACATTATTGTAGTATATATTCTAAAAAATTGCATAGTATTTTTTGCTTATTCATTATGTTAGAATATATTAATCTATGAACATCCCTTTATTAAAACATTCAATTCACTTCTTTTCAGAAGCTGTTTTCTCCCGTTCCGGCGGTCCGGGCGGTCAAAATGTTAATAAAGTCAACACAAAGGTAACATTGAAACTACGCCTTGATGATATAGACGGGTTATTAGAAACAGAAATGGAACGAATAAAAACCCTCCTCGCAAACCGCATTTCTGTTAATAACGAAATTGTCATAACCTCAGACGAAGAACGTTCCCGGCAAATCAACCTGAATAGAGCTTATCTCCGTATGGAGGCTTTAATTACAACTGCGGCAAGATTACCAAAGAAACGGCGACCCGCAAAGCCAAATAAGGCAGCCAAGGAAAAACGGCTGCAAATCAAAAAACACCAAGCGCAGAAAAAAGCAGAGAGAACTACAAAATGTTTCACGTGAAACACATTAAGGAATCAGTTTAATTTTGGAAATAATCAGATTTTGAAAAAAGCGTTTATATCCAAATTTATGAAATACATGATAAGCGTACATATAAACACAAAGGAAAAACCCAGACCAATAATTAAATGATATATATTTTTATACTTTGCAAAACTATAAAAACAAACCACTGCTAAATAAATAAAAATAATAGCGATATAATCAAAGCTGACAATCCCCTTTCCTATCCCTCCAAAGTAAAAAACAACTGCGTTTGCGATAAGAAGGAAAATGCAGATGGATACCATTACAATAACACCTACAGTCTGGGCGTTATTAAAAATTTTAATTTCATGATCGTCATTTTTCTTTTTCATTTAACTACCCTAGAGTTAATTATAGTACGATTTACCGGAAAAAGAAAGTTGATGTTTTTCAAAAATAATTTTAGGGCAGCAGTTCCAAAAATCATGAGCAGTGAACCCCGGTTCGAAGGTTTTTATACATCTTCGAGCATTTTAAGCATTTCTTCTGCCCATTTTTCGCAGAATTTATAATAGCTTTTGCCTAAAAAAGCAGTCATTCGCCATCCTGTTATTGCTTCGGGTTTATTTATCATTTTAGAGTAATTGCTGATGTTATCCGGCACAGCATTCATTTTTTCAAGAGCCGCACGGCACTCCTCCCGAAAACTTTGAAGTAAAAATGCAGTTTGCTCCGGCTTTAATTCGCCGGAAAAAAAGATCTTCATGTTGAAAGAGCTCTGCACATGAAGCGCGTCTTTAACTGATTTATCCTTTTCTCCGGATTCCAAAGAAGGTGACAGCCACTTCATAAATTCATCGCGTCCCTTCTTTGTAATTGAATAAACCTTCCGGTTCGGTTTACTTGTTTGTATTTCGATTTCCGAAGAAAGCCAGCCCGCTTTCTCCATTGCTGTTAATTCACGGTATATTTGACTAGTCTGCCCATGCCAGAAAAAATCAAGTGAAGCTTTAAAAGCCTTGTCCAAATCGTATCCGGTCATATTTTTATAATTAAGCAGTCCAAGTAACCCGTACTTTAACGACATAAATCCCTCTTTAAATTCTTTTGGTAATATCCTTTTTCGCTAATCCATTTTTTTCCGCAAGATTAAGCCAGTGACGCTCGCCCATGAATTTCCATAAAAACCTTGGGAAATACGGATTCAAATAAACAACTTCAAATGTCTCTTTTTGATCTATTTTTTCTGTCATGGTTTGCAAGGCACGCGAAAGATTATTAAATGGACTTTTTTCCAACGGAAGATGTTTTAACTGTCCCAGCATTTCCCCTGCTCCTTGTCCAATTCCTCCGCCAAATTTTACGCCGGAATGTCCGCACCAGTGTTTAATAATCTCAAAAGCAATATGATTTTGTTTTCCTTCATAAAAACCGCAATTTACCATAGCATAGATGGTCAAATGTGTAGATTGTTCACTTTTTATTACAGCTTCCAAATCAATTAACATTTTTAATGTATGAGACGGTATGGAGTCTCCAAAAATAGGAAACGACAAAATAATAATATCCCCGGAAACAATTTCTTTCAATATTTCATTTTTTATTGGTAAAAAAACGGATTTATAAATTTTTACTTCATGTTTATTTTTTATTAAATCATTTAACCTGTCCAAAAGCACTCCCGAATTTGATTCGCCTGATTTTTGACTCCCGTTAATCATATTGATTTTCATATTTGAACTCCTTTAATTTCTTCGAATGAATCATGAAAAAAGATATTGGTTTTTTGACCAAGGTTTATTCCATTTGCATTGATCAATTTCCTGGCTGTTCCTTTTTCAGCTTCAGATATCTTTCCGTAAAAATGAGCGGATAAATTAATATTATTTTTATATCTCTTTGGATGATGCGTCTCGCCTTTTTTCGTTTTAAAATACGGAAGTAAATACGGACAGGCACTTCTGTCAAAAACATTTTTTACAAAAGGACTATACCCGCCGTAAAAGCACTTGCTTATGACAATTATTTCACTGCATTTTGAGAAAAGCTGCCCCATATTACTATAATGATCATTTATTAGACATTGACCCGGAGTCTTAACCCAACATCCAAAACAACATATACAGGGTTTAATTGTATCATCGTAAGAAATAATTACTGTTTCCTCAGTAGATTTTTCAGAAGTATCAAAAATAATTTTTTTTATATTTTCTTCACTCTGATCGCTTATTATGATATTTATTTTTTCCATAATACCCTCCATATTAAATTTATATTCCATTTATTGTATATTATACTATTGGAATATAAATTGTCAAGTTCCTTTACAAAACAAATTTATAATGGTATGAAATAAACATGGAAAGATCATTGCAAGTACTGGAAGAAAGAAAACATAAAATTACAGAAAAACTATCGTCGCAATATTCATTAAATTATATTTCACTGGATGAGTATGAAAGGCTGGTTGAATACAGCCAAAAGATTGAAACCGAAAAAGAGCTTAATATTCTGGAAAAAATAGTAAACAGTAATAATCCTGAGGAAACAAAATATAATAAAGCAATTCTTGAAAATATTGAAAAAAATTATTTTACACTGCTTTCATCAAGAAAAACATCCGGACCATTATTAAGCGGAATGATTACCAATATATTGGGAGATCATAAAATTTATCTGAATGAAGAAGATTTGATTAACGATGAAACCACGCTGATTGTGTCGATCATACTTGGCTCGGTTATTATTTACGTACCGGATAATGTTTACGTAACCTGTAATGCGGTTCCGTTACTTAGCGATATTTCCATAAAAGATAACAATAAAAACGGATACGGCAAAAAACTGATAATTAAAGGTTCGGTTATACTGGGAGATATAAAGATAAAAACAAAAGAAAAAGGGTTTGGATGAAATCTCCCAAACCCCCGGTTTTTATGAAATAGAGCCTGTTTAAATACTTTCTTTACAAACTGAATAATAATAATATTTCGGCGCCGTTATTTGTTCTGGAATTTAATTCCAAGTTGTTATTTACCAGATTCCATTTGTAAACATTTTGAATATAACCAAAAAAATCGTGTTCCTTAAGTCTGTCCGGTTCCAAAAAAGCTGCCATCAATGTGGCTCGTACCATCATAATTGTTATATCGTTTCCTTCTCCAAGTGTAAAAGGCGCGGAATAACGATTCGGAGCCCCCGTACCGCTTATATTTTCTTCGTGAAAATTAAGAGTAAAAGCATCTGTTTGGGCAAGAGAACTACGGTTATAACCTGTATTTGTGTTATTGATACGAACTTCGATTAACTTCCACTCTTTTCCTTTAGCGCCTGAAAAATCCGGGGCTGGAGCTTTAACCGGAGCTGCGGTAGAACCTGAAGCCGAAGGAGTGCCGGCGCAGCCTGTCAGCATGACGGCAATTGATACAATCGCAAAAAGTAAATATTTCATAAACCCTCCTATACTCAATTATATCTTAATTAAGACGGATTTTCATCGAAATTAAGCTCCTGCGGATTTTCTGTTGTATCTTCATTAACTGCCTTTTCCTCAGTTTTTTCATCCTCTGCGGAGGCAGCTTCTTCCTCTTTGACAATCTTGTCCAAACCAATTACAAAATCCGGTTTGTCAATACTGAGTATTTTTACGCCCTGTGCGGTAACTCCCGATAAACGAACATCTTTAACCTTTAATTTAATCGACTTACCCTGGCTTGTGATGCACATTATATCTTCATTATCCTGAACGCTTACACAGCCGGCAATCTCACCTGTTTTTTCGGTAATGGTAGAAACTCTCTGTCCGCCTGTACCGCGTCCATGCGATGAATACTCGCTGAATTCAACACGTTTTCCAAAGCCAAATTCGGAAATAATCAGCATTTTTTCTTTATCATCAACCCTGAGCATTCCGGTCAATTCATCGCCGTTTGCAAGTTTCATGCCGGTAACGCCGCGGGAAGAACGTCCCATTGCGCGGACATTGTCTTCATTGGTACGAAGCGCCTTTCCTCTGCGCGAAATAAGAACAACTTCATCCTTGCCTTTCGTTAATAACGCGCTTACCAATCTGTCGCCCTCGTCAAGTTTTATCGCGTTTATGCCTCTTGTCTTTGCATGAACAAACTCGCTTGTTTTTACCTTTTTTACAACAGCGCAGGCAGTACCCATAAAAAGGTACTCATTGTCACTGAAATCTTTAAGCGAAACAACTGCGGTGATGTCCTCATTCGGAGAAACCGTAAGAAGGCTTTTGATATGCGAACCCTTGCTGGTACGGCTGCCTTCCGGCAATTCATGTACTTTCATCCAGTATGCCTTGCCCGCGCTTGTAATAAACATTATATACTCATGCGTTGAAGCGACAAAAATCTGTTCAACAAAGTCATCTTCCGCAAGTTTTGCGCTCTGCATACCCTTGCCGCCTCTCCCCTGATTCTTGTAAGCGGAAACAGGAACCCGCTTCACATATCCCAGGTTGGAAATGAGGATCATCATCTCTTCTTTCTTGATCAGATCTTCTATGTTGATATTTTCAACTTCGCCTGCAACAATTTCCGTACGCCGTTTATCGCCGTACTTTTCAGCAATATCCCTTGTTTCACTTTTAATAACTCCCCGCAGTTTCTTTTCATCCGCAAGCAGGGATTTATAATAGGCTATCTGGATCTTTAACTCAGAGAGCTCTTTTTCAATTTTTTCGATTTCAAGGCTGGTCAGGCGGCCAAGACGCATTTCAACAATTGCCTCAGACTGGGCTTCGGAAAGCCCGAAACGCTGCTGAAGTTTAAGCCTTGCTGTAGCCACATCGCGGCTTGCTTTGATAATCGCTATTACTTCGTCAATGTTCGCAAGGGCGATGATCAGCCCTTCCAGAATATGGGCGCGTTCTTCGGCTTTGCGTAATTCGTAACGGGTACGGCGGGTAACCACATCAACACGGTGTTCAACAAAATGATGAACCAGCTCTTTCAATGTAAGGCATTGCGGTTTACCGCCCACCAGCGCCAGGTTTATGATGCCGAAGGATGTTTGAAGCTGAGTGTTCGAAAAAAGCTGATTGAGCACAACTTTTACAATCGCGCCTTTTTTCAATTCGATCACAATGCGGATGCCGTCGCGGTCGGATTCATCGTTTGCATTTGCAATGCTGTCAATAACCTTGTCCCGCATCAGCTGACCGATTTTTTCCAGAAGCAGAGCCTTGTTTACATTGTAGGGGATTTCCGTAAAAATAATTTTTTCTTTGCCCTGTTTGGTTGTTTCTATGTTGAATTTACCCCTTACAAGCAGCTTGCCGCGTCCTGTTTTATACGCATCGCGAATTCCCCGGCGGCCGAAAATTACCCCGCCCGTAGGGAAGTCAGGACCCTGTACATAACGCATCAGGTCTTCGTTGGAAGTATCAGGATTATCAATAACAGCGCAGATTGCATCACAAATTTCACCCAGATTATGGGGCGCCATATTTGTCGCCATGCCAACAGCAATACCGCTAGAACCGTTTATCAGCAGATTGGGAATCGCCGAGGGCAGAACGGCAGGTTCTATGAAGGATTCGTCATAGTTCGGGACAAAATCCACTGTCTCCTTTTGGAGATCCTGCAGCATTTCATCGCCGATTTTGGAAATTTTCGCCTCGGTATAGCGCATGGCTGCCGGAGGATCATCGTCAACTGAACCAAAGTTCCCCTGCCCTTTAATCAGCGGATAACGAAGGGAAAAATCCTGCGCCATGCGCACAAGGGCGTCATAAAGCGACAGATCGCCGTGCGGGTGGTATTTACCCATCGTTTCACCGACAATGAGGGCGCTTTTCTTTGTGGCGCTTCCCGGCCGCAGACCCAGAGAATCCATGGCATAAAGCAGCCGCCGGTGAACAGGCTTAAGACCATCCCGCACATCGGGCAAAGCGCGGCTTACAATGACAGACATTGCATAATTGAGATAATCGGTTTTTACTTCATCTTCAATCGCTATGGGGATAACCTTGCCCAAAGGTTCTTCTAATGATAATCCTTCGGTTGAATCAGTCTTAGCCACTTTATATTCCTTAAATATTTGAGAAAATGATTTTTAAAAAAAACGCGAAAATCCGAGCCTAATGTTCGGATTTCGTTGGAACAGCCTTTATTATACAAATTTGCCGGATTTTAGTCAAAAGGGCGTCTATCTCTTATTCTTCTCCGTAATAGTCTGCCCCAGTTTTATAAGCTTTTCCCTGAAATCCTCATCCTTAATGGCATCGTATCCTGCGACAGGTTCTTTCACATAAAATACCGCCGTATCCTCAGCCGCCGCCTGCTCATCAACAACCGAAGATGGTGACGATTCATCAAGTTGTTTCTCCGGCGGCTCACTACTGCCAAGCATGAGAGAAATTCCTGAAATATCAAGGTCGGGAAAACGGCGGCGGAAATCGTTCAGTAGTTTGGATTGTTTTGTCTGTAAAATCTGCTTCCATCCCGGATGATCCATTTCAACTAACAAAATTCCTTTATTCAGATCTTTGATTCTGGAATGGGCTGCTGCTGAGGCTATTCCGTTTTTTGCGGTTATATCTTCCCATGAATCAAAAAGTTTTGAGTACCCTTGGGCTTTTTTCATAAAACGCTCGTCAAAAAGAGCTGAAAGGATATCTCCCGCTGTTTTCATATTATTTCTCCCCCGTTCACATTATACACAAGGGTATCTTCTTTTTGGTAGCGCTGATACGGCTCTTCAGGAAGAAAAGTGTAAAAAGCCTGATCGTAAGCAGGCAGTACCGAAAGAAACCTTCGGCGTTTTTCTCCGTCCATTTCAAGAAGAACATCGTCGAGTAACAATACCGGATTAAGACTTGTCTTTTCCGAAAACATACGCGCCTGCGCTGTCCGCAGAAGAAGGGCCAAAAGCCGCCGCTGTCCGGTGGAAGCATTGCCTGCAAAATCAATACCGTTACGTGTAAATATATAGCGATCGCGGTGAGGTCCTGCAAGAGTAAGACCTGCGGCAATATCACCGGGACGTTTTTCCTGCAAACAGATTAACGGGTCTTTTTTTTCCTTCCAGGACTGAATATACCGGACATTAATGCCCGCAATTCCGGATACTTCTTCATACAGCTGTCCGAAAACGCAGGAAAACCGTTCCGATGCCGTCTCCCTTTTTTCCATTAATTTTTGTCCGTACATGATAAATTGCGGATCAAGAGCGTCTAAAATCTGCTCAATGCCGCTATTGTTTTGATTCCTTTTCTGAGCATGATCCTTAAGAACTGCATTCCGCGTTTTTAAAACACGGCGGTAGCGGCGAAGGTCTTCAAGATAGACAGGATCATATAAGCTTAAAGTCTGATCAAAAAACCACCTTCGCCGTTCAGGGCTTCCGCTGACAAATTCCATGTCTTCATGGCAATATACAATGCTTGGCGCTATAGAAAGCAGTTCTTTCCGGTCTACGGTATGTTTTCCGTTAATAAATACCGACTTTTTTCCTTTTTCAAATTTTACTAAAATATTTTCATTAACAGACTGGGCTATTTTTACTTCGGCTGAAAAATTTTTGTCTCCGTCACGAATAAATGAGTCATGAGCCAGTTCGATGTCACGGACTGCACGGAAAGATGATGCGTAAGCGCAAAAATATAAAGCTTCCAGAAAATTTGTTTTTCCCTGACCGTTTTCTCCCACAAGAAAAACATCTTTCGCTCCGGTAAAAATTTCAGTATCGGTTAGATTTCTGAAAGATGTTGTTCTCAAAGAGGAAAAAAACATTTGTTTATTACGATTGCATGGGCATCACTATATGGAAAAAGTCCTTTGCCGGAACAGGTTCAATTGTAATTGCTTTAATTGCGCTGCTGAAGCGAATATTAATATCGTTATCTGTCATTATCTTGAAAGGTTCTTCCATGTACCGGTAATTAAGCGCGATTGTTATTTCTTCACCTTCATACTTACACGGAATTTCATCTTCTACTGTTCCCATTTCGCTTTCTTCCGAAAAAACCGCTATTCTGCCTGACGATATACCAAGATAAATTCTGTGAGACTTTTTTTCTACCATAAGCGAAACCCGCCTGAGAGCGTCAAGCATTTCTTCGCGTTTTACGCAAAGAGAAAATTCCTGTTTTTCAGGTATTACTTTTTTGTAATTGGGAAACATTCCTTCTATTAAAACAGAGGAAAATTGATAAGAGGCGAAATTTATAAATATCATTTTATCGCTGACGGAAATGTTTATAGTTCCTTCATCTCCGGATCTTTTTAATACTGTATTCAATATTTTAGGAGGAATAATAATCCCTTTAAAATCATTAATTTTTTTTCCTGCCGGTTTTGATATATAGGCAAGACGTCTTCCGTCTGTAGAAACCATATATATAACATCTTCACTTTTTTCAAAGTAAACGCCGTTCATAAAATAACGTGTTTCATCATCAGAAACTGCAAAAACACTTTGTTGAACCATTTCTTTAAAATCTTTTATGGGCATTTCAAAAAAAGGAGAAGTAGAAACAGGAATTTCCGGAAATTTTTCCGAAGCCATACTTTTAAGTTTATATTCAGGTTTTTTAAGAGAAGTAGGCTTTATAATGGCAATATTGTCTTTAAGAGAAAATTCTATTTCATCATGAGGAAAAGAATTTATTATTCCAAAAAATTTTTCTCCGTAAACAGTAGTTGCTCCTGGTTCAATTACTGTAACAGGAACTTCAGTCTGGAAATTGACCTTCATATCCTTGGCTTTAATTATCAGACTCTTTTCAGAAACTTCCAAATAAATATTGGAAAGAATTAAAATAGCGTTCTTTGAAGAAATAATTTCCTGAGCTATTGAAATTTCTTTGAGGAGTACCTCTTTACTGCATGTAAACTTCATATTTCGCTCCTTATTATCTTAAATTTATATATATAATAATAGTAATAGTAAACAGATGTAAATGTGGAAAAGTCATCTATTTCCATATCCAGTATACAATTATAATTAACAATTATTATTGATAATTATTTGATTTATTACACATTTTAAATAAATATTATCTTATCCACATTATAATAACATGTTTTTCAGTATTTTGCACTGAATTCCTTTATAGAACGTTTTATTCTTTCTATTGTGGAGTCCAATGTAGGGTCTGTAAGCAACTTTCCCTTTATTCTATCGATAGAATACATTACTGTTGTATGATCTCGTCCTCCAAAGTCCTGACCTAATTCAGTTGTTGAATAATCCGTCATTTCTCTTCCTAAAAACATTGCAAGCTGACGGGCTGATACTATATTTTGAGATCTTTTTTTGCCCTTTAAATCATTAGGAGTAAGAGCAAAGTATTCTGCTACAACCCGAATAATGTTATCCATGGAAAGATTTGCCTGTCTTGATGAACTGAAATAGTCTTTAAGTCTCTGTTGAGCTATTTCAAGTGTTATAGGTCTTCCCATTAATTCTGTATAAGCAATTAAAGTATTTAAAGCGGCAATAATATCCCTTACATTTGACGATATGTTTTTCCCTATAAAATCAATAATTTCATCAGAAATTTCAACATCCCTGTTTTTTATTGTTGATTTTAAAATGGCGCATCTTTCTTCATATCTTGGAGGTTGTAAATCCGCTTTTAAACCCTGTTCAAAACGGGAAATTAACCTGTCCGAGAATTTTTTTAATTCCGAAGGAGGTCTGTCGCAGGTAAATATTAACTGTTTTTTTGAGTTAGCCAAGGCATTAAATGTATGAAAAAGCTCCTCTTGAACCCCTTGTTTGTCTGTAAAGAACTGAATATCGTCGATTAAAAGAACATCTGTATAACGGAATTTATTCTTAAAAATATTCATTTTTCCGTCCTGAATTGCCTGGACATACTCGTTTAAAAAATTTTCCGATGTTGTGTAAATTACTTTGTTATCTGTGTTTTCATGAATGTGATTACCGATAGCCTGCATCAGGTGGGTTTTTCCAAGCCCGACACCGCCGTAAATCAGAAACGGATTGTAGGCTTTTCCGGGATTATTGCTTATTGCAATAGCAGCATTTGCCGCAAAACTGTTGTTTTCCCCGATTACATATCTTTCAAAGGTAAAATCGTCCCTCATCTGGGGATGTTTATCTCTCTTTTTTTTGGTTATTTGTGTATTCTTGGGTTCAATAATTGTCAAATTATCGTTTTTTGAAGGAAGCTGCTGTACAGATGGCTCTTTTTTTGAAGTTTCACCGGTTATCTCAAATTCAACTGCTATTTCAAGCCCTGCAAGTTCTTTTATTTTTGAATTTATTGTACTTTGATAACGGGATTTTACTTTATCCCTGTGAAAAGAGGAAGGAATCCCTATAACAATGCTGTTTTCTTTGGTTTGTTCATCAAACCCAGCACGCAGGTATTTCGTATCTGAAAACCAGCCGCTGAACTCCTCCCCCCCCAGGTCATTCTGCAGTTGGATTAAGGTCTCTTTCCAGAAACCCTCATAATCCAAATCAGCCATTTTTAAGCCCTTTTAATACTTATCAACATATTATCCACAAGCATAATATCATTTTAGCATACTTTCAATACATCTTTTTCTAAATTTTATCTTTTTTTACTTAATGCCCGAACAGTGATTTTTTTGCTAAATCCTTATCATATAAAGACTTAGATGATACTTAATGCACCTTTTCATATCTTATGATAAAGCTCTGCCTTTCCTGTAAATCAAAATGGATTTCTCCAGAATTTATGCACAGGTTTTGCACATAAAACGGAATTCTAAATATGGCAATCCAGCAGAAAAGATTATATGAAAATATTAAAATTTAATCAAGAGAATTTTTAATTTTTTTGAATTAAATTGAAATCTGGAGCTTTTTTCAAAACTAGGTTAGAATCTAAAAAAGGAGCATTTTATGAATAACCTCTTTTCGACATGGAAAGGTTTTAATCTGTTAAATATGTTTTATCAGGGGAACAAAAACCGCGACAGTCATTTTGATGAAAATGATTTTAAAATGATGTCAGAGTGGGGGTTCAATTTCGCAAGACTGCCTATAGATTACAGGATTTTGATAAATTCAAACGACTGGAATAGTATGAACGAACTTGCAATGCAGCGAATAGATAAAGCTATCGAATACGGAAAAAGGTACAATATCCACATTTGCCTTAATCTTCACAGGGCTCCGGGTTACACTGTCGCTTCTCCGCCTGAGCCAACAAACCTTTGGACGCAAAAAGAACCCCAGGAAGCGTTTGTGCGCATGTGGGAGTATTTTACCAGACGGTATAAAAATATCCCGAATGAAAATTTGAGCTTTAATTTTTTAAATGAACCGGCTGATGTAGACGAAGCGTCGTATGCCGCCGTTATTAAATTAGCAGCTAACGCAATCAGGGCGATTGATCCTGCCAGGCTTTTAATCGCGGACGGGCTGGATTACGGCAGAAAGCCGTCTTATATGCTTAAAGAATTGAATATAATGCAGGCAACAAGAGGTTATGAGCCGTTTAACCTCACTCATTATAAAGCCGGATGGGTAAAAGGAGCAGAGGATTTTCCTGTGCCTGCGTGGCCTGATGTTGAAGAAGCAGCGGCAGGAGGGGAGGTTACTCCCCGGAAATGGCTTTGGGAAAAATATTTTAAGCCGTGGGAAGAATTTATAAAAAACGGCGGCAGAGTAATTGTCGGAGAATGGGGAGCGCATAACAGGACTCCCCATAATGTTGTATTGAAATGGATGGAAGATAATCTGCAAAATTTTAAAGAAGCCGGCATCGGCTGGGCTATGTGGAATTTAAACGATTCTTTTGGGATATTGGACAGCGGAAGAACCGATGCGGAATATGTAGATTTTAACGGACGCAAACTAGACCTTGAAATGCTAAATCTGCTGCGCAGGTATATTGGTAAAGAAGTTTGACTGAATAGTAACCTTTACCCTCCCTTTTAAAAACTGTATACTGTAAAAATGAGCATAGATAACAATTACTCTGCGCAAAATATCACTGTTTTAAAGGGCTTGGAAGCTGTCCGTAAGCGCCCGGGTATGTATATCGGGACTACGGGCATAGACGGTCTTCATCATCTGGTTTTTGAGGTTGTTGATAACTCTGTAGATGAAGCCATGCAGGGTTTTTGTACCAATATTCTTGTTGTTCTGGAAGGAAACGATATTGTCCGGGTTGAGGACAACGGTCGGGGCATTCCGGTAGATATTCACCCCACAGAGCATGTAAGTGCCCTGGAGCTTGTAATGACGCGGCTTCACGCAGGCGGTAAATTCGATAAAAAATCATATAAAGTTTCCGGCGGTCTTCACGGTGTCGGTGTTTCTGTTGTCAACGCGCTATCCGAATGGTGCGAAGCTTACGTTCACCTTGACGGTAAAGTTCACACCCAGCGGTACAAAGCCGGCATATCCGAAGGTCCGGCAAAAGAAATTGAGCCTAAGGGCTTACCTTACTCATATTCGCCCAGCCGTCAAGGTACTGTAATCCGCTGGAAAGCCGACTCTTCTATTTTTGAGACAACAACCCATAATTTTGACGCTCTTTCCAACCGGCTGCGCGAGCTTGCCTTTCTTAATAAAGGACTAAAAATCACTATCCGCGATGAGCGGCTTTCTATGCCTAAAGTACACGATTTTATGTTTGAAGGCGGGGTGAAAAGTTTTGTTGAGTATCTGAATGAAAATAAAACCGTATTGTACAAGGAACCTGTTTACATTGAAGGTTCACGCGAAGACGGCGCGGGCGGCAATATAGAGATAGAATGCGCTATTCAATACAACGACGGCTTTAACGAAATAATGTTCTCGTTTGTAAACGATATAAATACCCGCGAGGGCGGTACGCATCTTGTCGGTTTTAAATCCGCTCTTACCCGCACTTTAAATGATTTCTTAAAAAAATCGAAACACTCAAAAAAGCTTGAAGAATCTCTTTCCGGAGACGATGTGCGCGAAGGGCTTACCGCGGTTCTTTCCGTGAAAGTTCCCAACCCGCAATTTGAAGGGCAGACCAAGGGTAAGCTTGGCAACTCCGAAGTAAAGGGCATAATTGAATCTTTTGCGAGCGAACAGCTTGAACTGTTTTTTGACAAATATCCCGATGTTATCGGCAATATTCTTGAAAAATCCGTGTTAGCTGCAAAGGCGCGCATTGCCGCCCGTCAGGCGCGTGATGCGACACGCCGCAAGAACGCAATGGACAGCGCGGGTCTTCCCGGTAAACTTGCCGATTGTTCAGAAAAAGACCCGTCCAGGTGCGAACTTTTCATAGTTGAAGGCGACTCAGCAGGAGGTTCCGCCAAGGGCGGGCGCGACCGCCGTTATCAGGCGATACTTCCGCTTTGGGGCAAGATGCTTAATGTCGAAAAGCAGCGTATCGAAAAAGTTATCACCAATGAGAAACTGCAGCCGATTATCGCAAGCATAGGAGCCGGCTGCGGCAATGAATTTGACGTTTCCAAAATACGTTATAATAAAGTTATTATTATGGCTGATGCCGATGTGGACGGCTCCCATATCCGCACGCTGCTTCTGACTTTTTTTTATCGTTATATGACGCCGCTTATAGAGCAAGGTCATGTTTACATTGCCATGCCGCCGCTTTACAAGGTCAGCTATGACAGAAAAACTTTTTATGCCTACGATGACGCGGAAAAAGACAGGATTCTGTCCGAGTCGGGCAAGGATACGGAAAAAGTCTCTGTTCAGCGCTACAAGGGGTTAGGTGAAATGAATCCAGATCAGTTATGCGATACCACTATGGATCCGAACAAGCGCAATATTATTCAGGTTCATCTTGATGATACTGTTGAAGCGGAGCGTATTTTTACCACATTAATGGGCGAAGTTGTCCAGCCAAGAAAGGCATTTATAGAGGAGAATGCGCTTTTAGTACAGAATTTGGATGTTTAGGAAAAAAAAGTATTGACAGATTTTTTATTTCTGGAAATAATATTACTTACGGGGTTTTACTGTTCTGTTTGCAATAAAGCTTTTTATATAAACCCCGTCTAATGATCGCTCATTTTAAGCCGGGCAGGTCTTATCGGGCGGTCTTTATATAATGGAGGGGCGATAAGCCCCTTTTTTCTTCAGGTTGATTAGGAGGTTTATTTTGACCACAATGCCGGTATGCCCAAAATGCAGTTCTGCGAATTTTTCATGTTCGCCGATTAAAATGCCAAATAATGATCTCTGGAACCCGGTAATCTGTAGTTCCTGCGGTGTTATTGTCGGACAAATGCCCTGTAACAATGAGTACGATGCCATCAGACAGGTCAACGAAATATCGACCATTCTGGAACGTCTGGATAATATTCAAACGCTCCTCTATGATGTTTCAAAAAATCCAAGTTAACAGAGATTGTTCCGAAACTAACAAGAATTTTTTACAATCTCTGTTAATGATAATTCTGGAACAACCGGAAAATGGCAAATTTTTTTCAGATACTGGAAACAGTCCTAAAAAATGACACGCGTTTCTGCTCAAAAGACACTAAAAGCTTATTGCGCAACAAGATTTATGAATCAGCGGTTAACATGAATTTTACATGAACGCGCTTGTTTTTAAAAATTAACGTGAAGAAAAAAGCCGCAAAGATATTGAAGAATATCCGGTGGCGCAAACCTTGTTCGAAGCCTGTTTTAATATTCTTTCAAAAATTGGAAATGAAATATCAGCAATCAAAACAGAATATCAAGGCGCTTGTGAATTTACCGATGCCAGATTTTTTGAAGTTTTTAAAAATAAAACTTTGTATATTACAGATCCCCGCGGGGATGGCGCCGGTATTTCGCAAAATGCGTCTGTATTGTCACCTAATCTAAAAATAGATCTTAGCGACAAGGCTTGGTTTGTTTTTAATGATAATTACGGAACAAGCAAGGTATTCCAAAAAAGACATTTGCAGATGATAATAAATATCATGCTTGGGGTTTCCCTTTTTTCAATAAAACAAAACGGAAAAAGGAATATGTAGCAGCTTTTGACCGGTTGAAAAGCAGGTAAAATTAAGAAGGGTGCGCAATGTGTTCAAGATTCGCAATGCCGCCCCATTAAAAAACGATGATTATACATTAGATTTGTCCGAAAACTTCAGTTTCTGGACAACTACTTTAACCTTTACGCCACAGGTCTGGATTGCAATACCTCTATGCCCGAAACCTAGAAGTTTTTTAAAATCGAGCAGAAGAAATTTAAGGCAAGGGGATTAGTAATACATAGCCAATAAACGCGATGTTGTGGTCTACGGTATTCATTATGTTAATGATACTCACATTTTCTGGATTAACTTGTTTCTTTTTAATTTTCATGCAATTATTATGTATGGCATTCAACGAGAACACCAGAGTCAAAATTCCCGCCATACTTCATTTGACAAGGCTTGGTTATGAGTATGTTTCGTTAAAAAATGCCGTTTGGGATGAAAACACTAATATTTTTACCGAAATCTTTGAAAAAAGTATAAATCGTATAAACCCCTTTCAAAAAAATTCTACCCAAAAAATAATAAACGAACTAAAAGATTTGTTAGATTATGAAGACTTGGGACGAGCTTTTTATAAACGCCTTATGTCGAGTACGGGAATTAAACTGATTGACTTTGAAAATTTTGAGAATAACAATTTTCATGTCTGCACGGAGCTACCTTGCAGAAATGGCGATGATGAGTTTCGCCCGGATATTACAATTCTGATAAATGGTATTCCGCTAATTTTTATCGAAGTTAAAAAACCAAATAATAAAGACGGCATATTGGCGGAACGAAACAGAATCAACGCAAGGTTTCAAAACAAGAAGTTCAGGCGTTTCCTTAACGCAACCCAGTTTATGATTTTCTCCAACAATATGGAATATGATAACGAATCTATTGTTCCGATACAAGGCGCGTTTTATGCTACTATTTCCGAAACAGAAGCGGTCTTTAACTGTTTCCGCGAAGAAGATAAATCAATATTTGAAAAGATTGATACAATAGATGATGAAGTTGAAAATCTTATTTTATTAGACAATAACCTCGCAGCAATAAAAAGTTCGCCTGAATATTTGACAAACAAAGATATAAATAAATCGACAAATAGAATTATTTCTTCGTTATTGAGCAAGGAAAGAATAAAAACCATTCTTAAATATGGTCTTGCTTATGTTGATGCTGCCGAAGGTTTGTCAAAACACATTATGCGTTATCCGCAATTTTTTGCGACAAAGGCAATTGAAAGTCATATTGACTGCGGAAAGAAAAAGGGTATTATCTGGCATACTCAGGGGAGCGGGAAAACAGCTCTTGCCTATTTTAATGTGGCTTATCTTACCGCTTATTTCCAGAAAAAGAATATTGTTCCAAAGTTTTACTTTATTGTAGACAGGCTTGATTTAATGACACAGGCAAGGGATGAGTTTTCCAATCGTGGACTACACGTTAAAACTGTCAATAGTAAAGATGATTTTAAGAATAATATCAAAAAGGTTGGCGCTGTTCAGAATACAAGCGGTGAAAATGAAATAACCGTAGTTAATATTCAGAAATTCTCTGAGGAATCGCGGGTAGTTGCTCAAGGTGATTATGATATTAACATTCAGCGCGTTTATTTTCTTGATGAAGTTCACAGAAGTTATAATCCTCATGGAAGTTTCCTTGCCAACTTATTTTTGAGCGATAAAAACGCAATTTATATTGGATTGACAGGTACGCCGTTATTAAATCAAAAGATAAAAATAACAGACAGCGAAAAACCTGTTGAATACAACAGTAAGGATATTTTTGGCGATTATATACATAAATACTATTACAATCTTTCGATTGAGGACGGCTATACGCTAAAATTGATTAGAGAAGGCATTGAAACAACATACAGAGTAAAATTAAAGGAACTATTGAAAAAGATTGAACTTTTAAAAGGTTCTGCAAAAAAACAATTTGTTTATGCTCACCCAAAATATGTTAGCGAACTTGTAAAATATATAATTAATGATTTTAACGCATTTAAAAGCGATAATGATGATCAAATTGGAGCAATGGTAGTATGCGAAAGCAGTAAACAGGCGAATGTGCTTTACAAAATTATAAATAAAAATTACCCGGATACATCTGTCGCTTTAATTCTTCATGATGTTGATGATAAAGAAACACGCAGAAATAATCGTGATGATTTTAAGCTTGGTAAAATCGACATGCTCATTGTTTATAATATGCTTCTTACGGGATTTGACGCAAAGCGATTAAAAAAATTATATCTTAACCGTGTTGTAAAAGATCACAACCTATTACAAACGCTTACAAGAGTGAATAGACCTTACAAGCAATTTCGTTATGGTTATGTCGTTGACTTTGCCGACATACGCTCGGAATTTGATAAAACAAACGCCGCTTATTTAAAAGAACTGCAAGAAGAAATTGGCGATGAATGGGAACAGTACAACAATCTTTTTAAATCTGCCGAGGAAATAGAAGCGGAAATTGCCGAGATTAAAGAAAAATTGTTCCTCTATGATATTAAAAATGTTGAAATATTCTGCGATCAAATAAATGCAATCGACAACAGAGTTGAAATTCTGGAATTAAAACGCATACTGGAAAATGCAAAAGTTCTTGGTAATCTTATAAAACATTATGACAATAGCGGTTTAGCGGAAAAGCTTGATTTTAAGAAATTAAAAGAAATGCTTATTGTGGTAACTGATCGTCTTGATTTAATTAATCGAAAAGAAGCGATAGAAAATAAAAATGACAATACTAATTTAGTTAATCTGGCGCTTGAAGACATCATTTTTAAATTTGTCAAAGTAAGCGAAAATGAACTACAACTCGGCGTTATAGATGAATTCAAAAAGCAAACACAAAAAACACGGGAAGCCATGCAAGACAATTTTGACCATGATGATAATGTCTATATAACGCTTTATGAAGAACTGGAACGTATATTTAAAAAGAAAAAACTATCAGAAATGACAACAGATGATATCGACGCAAATATAATTCTTTTAAAAAGCATTTACGATCGTATAACCGAGCAGAACAGACGAGACGCTTTACTTAGAGTAAAGTATGAAAATGATATAAAGTTTGCAAGGATTCATAAAAGACTTGTGGAAAAGAAAATACCTGAATGGAATAAACGTGAATTGGCGATCAATAAAGCTCTTTTAGAAATAAAAAGCGACACTGATTCAAAACTGCTTCTTAATTACGCTTTACTTGAGAATGAACCTTATTTTGCGGACAGTATTCAACCTGTTATTATCTCGCTATTTAAGAAAGGAAAACTTCATATAGACGCTGAAACTGCCGAACAAATAGACGCTCTTATTGTCGCGGAATACATGAATGAGTATAGGAATAATGCGGCATGACAATGATAACGGAAAAAACAAAACAATTAGTTGCTGATCTAAAATCCATTTGCGCAAATCACGGTTTGGGTAACGATGGAAACGAATATAAAATTATAACTGAAGTATTTTTGTATAAATTTATAAACGATAAATTCTTTTATGAGATCCGAAAGCTGGAAAAACAATACGCTAAGGCAAGTAATCTTGAAGACCTGTTAAAGAAAATTTCTAAAAAAGATTATGATCTCTTAATAAGACAGGTTCCAGGCGGCGTAGCAAAGCTTAAAAAAGAGCATTATCTTTCCAATCTTTATAATAGTCAGACAAAGGAACAATTTGCGAAATATTTTGATGACACAATGAGAGACATTGCAAGTTCAAACGCCGCTATTTTTTCTGTTGGAACAGCGGGCGGCGAAAAAGTGCAGTTATTTTCAGGCATTAGCAATTATGTTACCGAGGAATCCAAGCGAGACGGATTTTGCCGCGCAATAATTAATAAGTTATTTGAATGTAATTTTGGCGAAATCTTCCATGAAAAATACGATTTTTTTGCCACCATATTTGAATATCTTATAAAAGACTATAACAAAGACGGCGGCGGCAAATACGCCGAGTATTATACTCCTCAGGCTGTCGCAAGAATTATCTCCGCAATTCTTGTAAAAGGAAAAGTGTCAAACGCATTTTGCTATGATCCTTCGGCGGGGACGGGCTCTCTTTTGATGAGCATTGCTCATCAAATTGGCGAAGATCGCTGTACGATTTATTCTCAGGACATCAGTCAAAAATCCAGCACTCTCTTGCGTCTTAATCTGATACTAAACAATCTGATTCATTCTCTGCAAAACGTAGTGCAAGGCAACACGTTGACAGAGCCGTACCACATGAAAAAAGGCATGAACTTTGATTACATTGTCAGCAATCCTCCGTTCAAGCTTGATTTTTCGGATTGGCGCGATGACATTGACGCAAGTAAACAATCCGCCGTTGAGGATGAGAGCGCAGAAACCAAAAAGCTAAAGAAACGATTTTTCGCAGGCGTGCCAAATACTCCCAATAAAGACAAAGACAAAATGGCGATTTATCTTTTGTTTTTACAGCATATTATTTCTTCGCTAAAAGCGAAGGGAAAAGCCGCTGTTGTTGTGCCAACGGGATTTCTAACCGAAGGGAAAGGCAAAGACACAAGCATTGCAAATAAAATAAGAAAAAAACTTGTTGATGAAAAAATGCTTCGCGCTGTTGTGAGTATGCCCAGCAATATTTTTGCGAATACGGGTACGAATGTTTCTATTCTTTTTATTGACAAGGGAAACACAACAGGCAATGTTGTATTGGTTGACGCTTCCAATTTGGGAGAAAAGGTTAAGGAAGGAAAAAATCAGAAGACGCTGCTTTCGCGGGATGAAGAACAGCGCATTATTGACGCGGTAAATGAGGAAAATGCTGAAAATGAATTTAGCGTTGTAAAAACTTTTGAAGAGATAAAGGAATATGGAGGATATTCTTTTAACCCAGGTACATATTTTGATGTTCAAATAGAATATAATCCACTTAGTGAAGATGAATTTGAAGCAAAAATAAAAGAACATTCGTCTTCACTAAAAAAAATGTTTGAAAAATCAGATGAACTTCAAGTGAATATTCTTGACAGCATAAAAAGGATTATAAATGCTTAAAATTAATGAATATAATTTTTCTTCCCTATATGATATTGCATCAGGTATTTCTACATTAAAATCGCAAGCAGGACATGGAAGTCCATTTGTTTCATTTAGCATTGTGTTTAATAATTATTTCTTGCCAGATGAATTAAATGAATTAATGAATTCTTCAGAAAAAGAACAGGAAACTTACTCTATAAAAACAGGAGATATTTTACTGACAAGAACCAGTGAAACTGTAGATGAGTTAGCAATGAGTTGCGTTGCATTAAAAGATTATCCTAACGCTACATTCAGTGGTTTTACAAAAAGATTGAGACCAAAACCAGGAGCAGATAAAATTGTGTATCGTAAATATCTTGGTTTTTATCTTAGAAGTTATTTGTTCAGAAAAGCTGTAACAAATCATTCAATAATGACATTACGATCCAGTTTTAATGAAGAAATATTTTCATTATTAAATATTTATTTACCTGATTATAAGGAACAAGTTAAAATAGGCGATTTTCTATACACTATAAATCAGAAAATAATATTAAACAACGCCATTAATGCCGAACTTGAAAAACTTGCAAAAACGCTTTACAACTATTGGTTTGTTCAATTTGATTTTCCTAATGCTAAAGGCAATCCTTATCGAGCCAGCGGCGGTAAAATGGAATATAATGAGGTTTTGAAACGGGAGATTCCTAAGGGGTGGGAGGTTAAGCGACTTGGAGATATATGTGATATGTATCAGCCAAAAATAATAGCTGCTAAAACATTTTCTATAAATGGAAAGTATATAGTATATGGTGCAAATGGAAAAATTGGATATTATGACAAGTATAATCATGAATATTCAGAGCTCTTAATTACCTGCAGAGGCGCAACTTGTGGTAATATTCATTATACAGAACCAAAATGTTGGATAACTGGAAATGCTATGGTTGTTAGACCTAAATCAAATATTTCATTTTCAAAAGAATTACTTAAGCTTTATTTTGAATCACATAATATTATACAAAATATTATTACTGGATCTGCTCAACCTCAAATTACAAGGAGTAATCTTGATCCACTCAACATAATAGTTCCGCCTGATGAAATTTTTAATTGTTTTCAGAAAATTATATACCCAATATTTATAAAAATTATTCAGAACAGACGGGAAAATGAAGAACTCACCGTATTTCGTGACTTTTTGCTTCCATTGTTGATGAATGGACAGGTTAGGGTGGCGGATGATAAAGTGGAGAATAAAAATGCTTAAAAAAATAGTCAATTTGGGAAAAGAGAAAATAAGCTCAAGGAAAATATTTACAAAGAAAACTTTTCCATATCTTGAATTGCTTTCTGATAACTCCCCAAAATATTATGAAGATTATTCCGCAGAAGCAGATATTTTGGATAGCCAAATAAGGAAAGCAAATGTTAACAATATTGCGATAGTTGCAAAATATGGCGCAGGTAAAAGCAGTGTTATAAATACTTACTTAACAAAATATAGAAATGAATATAATAATTCTACTATAAAAAATAAAAATACTCGAATATCATTGGCTACTTTTAATAATGAAAAATATATAGAAACTGATATTGAACGAAGTATTTTACAACAACTTTTATATAGTGGAAGTAAAGACAGTATGCCAAATTCTAAAATAAAACGAACAAATTCTACATTTGCTCCTATATCAGGTTTAAAAGCATTAGTTGTTACAATATTTATAAGTGCTTCTGTTCTATTTGGTTTAGAGATAGGAGGTGCTTGGTTGTTTCGCGGTAAAGATATAACATTTCTTCTTTTTGGTATAGCCTTTCTTACATTTTTTATAATAGTTAAGTATTTATTACATTATGGTGTTTTGCAAAAAGTTAAATATAAAGGTATAGAGGCTGATTTTAATACAGAAAATAAGGATAATACACAAAATTCTCAAATTGCAAGTTTAATAAATAAATTTATTGATGAAGTTTTATATTTTTTTGAATGTACTAATGTTAATCTGGTTATTTTTGAGGATTTGGATCGATTACCTACAACAGAAATATTCGTGAAACTTAGAGAATTAAATACAATAATAAATAATAGCGACATATGCAAGAAGAAAGTAACTTTCTTATATGCTGTAAAAGATGATTTATTAAAAAAAGAAGAAGAAAGGGCTAAATTTTTTGAATTTATTTTACCAGTAATTCCAATAATTAATCCAGTAACTACAGGAGATATATTAAGAGAAAAAAATGAATTATTAAAGCAAATGGAAAATAAAAGAAAAATGTATTTTCATGACAGATTTATAAAAGGAATATCCTGGTACATTACAGATATGCGAATATTAAATAATACATTCAATGACTATATAAGAATGTATAATCGTATATTTGAAGATGATTTTGCAATAAGTAATAGTATGAATAATGAAAAATTATTTTCTTTGTGTTTATATAAAAATCTATACCCATTTGATTATTCATTATTAGAAAAAAATAATAGACTTATACCTCTGATAATAAATATGGAAAAATTAAGAAGCAATTATATAACAGAATTAAATAATAGTATAAAAAGAATAAAAACACATATTGAAGAATTAAATACAGAAAAAAATAAATCTTTTGAAGAGTTAAAAATATTTTTTATAGGACAAATTACTGGTATGCAACAAGGTTTAAAAGTCAATAGTAATATAATTGAAACCTCGACTATTACTACTTTTAATAACTTAGATTTTTCTATTATTAAACATCCAGTTCCTACGTTACCAAATTATTACAATCTTCAATATCATTATATTGATTTACAAGGAAAAAAAGAAATATTAACACCATGGGGTGAACATTATCTGAATAAAGAAAACAATATTATAGAAAAAACTAATAATGGAATAAATAAATTAAATATTGAAATTGAAGATATTAATGTAATAATCCAAAATTATAAGACAACAACATTATCACAGATAGTTGAAAAGTATGGCATTGATTTTTGTTTTGATGATAATATTAAAGAAATTTATGAAAATATAATAAGGTTAAAATATATTAATGAAAAAGAATTGTTTCTTGTAAATAATAATATCGATTCACAGATACTTTATTTACGTTTTCTAGTAGTAAATGATTACATTGATGAAAATTATTTAACATATATAACAAATTATAAAGCACAAAAAATTACACCAAAAGATTATAATTTTATAATGTCTGTCCAACGACAAGAGGATAATTTTGAATACATTCCAGACAATATAGATGAAATAATAAAAAGATTAGATGATGAGGATTTTAAACATATCTCAATTCTAAATAAAAATATAATTACAAATATTGAAAAAATTAGAAATATTTCAAAAGATGAGAGATCAAAAAAATATGAAAATATAATTAATTTGCTTGCGAATGTAAACAATGAAGCAACATTTAATATCATAAGGTTGTTTCTTGAAACTTCTAATGATGATGGTTGTAATATACTACTAGAACATATAATTCCAATACGTCCAACACTATTTTCAGAAATATCTATTAAAAATACTTTGACAGAAAATAAACTTTGTTTATTAATTTTGAATATTATTAAAAACACAGATAATTATATAGTACATAATATTGATAAAAGATTAAGCCTTTTCATTAGCGAATATGATGATTATTTACTTTTATTTCAAAGAGTTGGAGATGAGAAAAAAATTATACAATTTATTAAGGAAATTTCCCCATGTTTTTTAAAATTAAGTAATATTATCTTAAACAAGAACATTCAACAATATATTATTGATAATAATCACTATGCGATTAATTTAGAGAATTTAGAAGTAATCTATAATATCAATGTAAATGATAATGAAAACGATTTTTATAAGAAAAATTATGGCTATATAATGTCTTCTGATAATAAAAATGTTCAAAAATATATTACAAATAATATAGAAAAATATGTAACTAAAGTATTATTAAATGAAAAAATAACTTGTTTAGAGGAAACTCAAGATGATATAGAAATTATTTTATTTAATGAAGAACTCGATATTGCTACAAGAAAAGAAATAATTAAAAAAAGTAAAATTAAAATAGATGATATACCAAGATTTAATGAAGAATTATATAATACGCTTTTAAAAACGAAATCAATAATACCTAAATGGTCAACACTTTTTTATGTTTTTGAAATGATTGGCTGTGAACCAGTGATAGATTATTTAAAACACGAAACAGAAATAATAGGAGAATTTAAAATAGAAGAAGGTGCTGAAAACACGCCAATTAAGTTAATTAATGAAATGCTGCAAAAATTATCAGCGATTGAATTAAAAAAACTAACTGAAGCAATACCAAAATATTTCATGTTAAGTGAATTACAAACTGATATGATTAGTGATGATATTCTATCTATATTTATAGAGGAAGGTAAAATATCATATCAAAACGATGATTTTAATATTATTCATGAAAAACTAGGTAGTTTATGCCAGTATATTATTCAACATAATAATTCGATTATTGAGAATTTTAATAATTTTTTCAATCCAATTATTTCTTTACTCATTGACGAGGATATTACCAATAATATTATTTTAACAATAATAAATTGTATAGGAATTAATTTAGAAATTAAAAAATTATTAATTCAGAAATGTGACAAAATAATTGATATAAATAAAAATGAAAAATTATATGCTGATTTTTTTATTAATAATAAAATAGTAATTCCATCTGCAATATTATGGCAGTTTATTAAAACAACAATAATAAGTAAAAATAATAAAATAGATATGTTGATGCAATCTATAGAAAATATTGATAGGATAAATGAATATGAAAATTTAAAGAAATATGTAAATACTCTCAGTAAAGATACTGGTGAAATTATCAATATTGACCCTATATTTGAGAAAACTGAACAAAATGAGATATTATTAATGAAATTAAAGGAAAAGGAATTTCTTACATACTCAAAAGTAAAGAACAAAGATGAATATTCAATTAAAATAAACACTATTACATAACCCTACAACATAGCCTAACCTAAAAACTCTTCAGAACCACCAAAAAGATTAACAAAAAATTCTTATCTAAACAAGAGAAATGCATTATACAAATAGTAGGCGGGGTCGCCGCCAAAGCAGGGGTGTATTGAGGGATGGTAGACAGGTTTTGCCTGTTGAACGGTTAATTTACCGACATCCCTGTATCTATCTTATACTTAAATATTAAGAAAATAATCTTCCCATCAAGAATGATTAAAATGGATAGGAGCCAATTTGGCTTTATCCGAAATTGTGAGTAACTGAGACTGGCGTTTTGATGTAACGCCTTTATCAATTAAATCTTGATACATAGTTACAGTTTTTTCATATTTTTGGTAAATGTCAGAAGATGAATAATCCGATTTATTTATAACTTCATGAACTTTATCAACTACGGATATCATATAAATCTCCTTGTGTGAACAAAATATAATGAATTCATTTTAGTAATGTAATCTATTATTAGATTATCGTATGTTCTGATTAAATGGCTTAATATTTTATCTTTGCCAAAGTCTTCGATTTGTAATTTTAATTCTTTCTCTAATATAGTTATATTTATTGGTCTGCCATGAGATTTCCAAATATTACTATTACTCAATTTAGCTGCTATTTCTTCAGCTCTGTTTGTTTTTTCTTCGTAAGTTACATCTTTTCCATCTTTATGCTTAATCCAATTTTTAAATTTATACTGCACTAGCCATTTTTTTAATTGATCGATAGTAAGTTCCTTAGATTGTTCATAAGCCCGTAATTCTGCTAAGTCAAAATCTTTTAGAATAATAAACTCGGCTGGTGAAAGTTGTCCAATTTGAGATTTTTGAATAAGTTCGTTTATTTTATCAAGATAACCAAGAGCAGGCACCAGTCTTCCTTCTTTGTTGACAACTTGAGGATCAATAGGACCAAGCACGCTATAATAATCCATAAATATTCTGTCACCGCTCATGCAAAATATTGTTCCTGCGCTATAAGCATAATTTGAAACAATAAAGTTTACCTCTTTGTAATGATGTCGAACTATATTTACACAACGTTCTACAGTTACAGCGCTGCCGCCCGGGGTAGTTAATACAATAAATAAAGTATCTTTTTTATTGGGATCATCAGCTAATTCCTCAATAAGTTTGAGAAACATCTGGTCAGTGCCTTCTTGTAAAGGACCAAAAAACCAAAGGACATCTGCTTTCAGATGTTCCTCTAAAGCGAATAGTTTACTGTTAAGCAGATCTTTTATTGTCTGATCGACAGGTAATATCAATTGTATACCCCTACTTATAATCTACAATATTTTGGCAAAAATGACAATTATTTGGAATGCTTTTTGACCATGGGGAGAGCAACGCTAGCGATATTTTTGGTTCTGATATTTTCTTTATATTATAAACAAAATTTGCACATTACTTTTATCGCCCCACCCGGTAAAGTACTTCCGCGCCGTATCTGCCACGATAAGAAGTTTCCGAATAACTGCTTACCTCCCAAACCCATTAAACCACGCTCTTTCCTCAAATGACTTGTAAGCGGGACGCCTGATCTCGGTATCCGCGACGCCGACAGGCAGAAAACCGACAACTGTGTAATCAGAGGGAAGATTGAGCAAATTTGCAATTTGCTGCTGGGTTTCTGCGTTTGCGGTTACCTGACCTTCAATCCAGCAGCTTGCGTAACCGAGAGCAGTAATTGCGAGTAACATATTTTGAATAGCGGCGGAATAATCCTGAATGTAAAAATATTTTTCTTCATAAGCGGCTATTTTCTGTGTTAAAACGCATATTCCGGCGGGAGGGTTTCCTCCTGCGCCTTTAAAACCGTTTTTCCTGACAAGGCTTGTTATTGAATTTACAAGGGCAGGATCATCAAGAGCGATAAGGGAAGTCGTTTGCTTATTGCAACCGCTTGGCGCGGCAAGACCGGCTTCCAGAATTTTTTGCAAGTTTTCGCGGGGAACAGCCGTGTTTTTATATGAACCCCGAAAACTGTGCCGGTTTTTAATGGCTTCTAATGTGTCCATAGATTACTCCTTGTTATTATTATCCATATACATATCTGTAATTGTCAAGTAATACATTAAAACTTAAAATAATTCCATTTGTATCTTTTCTTTTTCTTCGTAAGTACCTATGTACCTGAATAAATTATCTGTGCCGTAAATTATATTGCGTTTTTCGCAGATTTCGCGTAACAGTTTATAGAGTTTATTGTTGTTATCGCTTGTTATTTCGTATTTATAGCCGTATTTTTTATGATAGACATCTTTTAAACCCGGAAAGTGCTCATCCAGTTTTTTATAAAAATAATCACGGCTGCCTTCTCTCAATGTCATGCCGATTCCCCAGATGATGATTCCATAAACGCCTGCGTCAATGCAGTAATCCAAAAGTCCCCGCAGGTTTTCTTCGGTGTCATTAATGAAAGGCAAAAAAGGACAGAGCCAAACAATTGTCTGGATACCGTTTTGCTGCATCACTTTTAACATTTCATAACGGCGTTTTGCGCCGCAAACATTGGGTTCAATTATTTTACAGAGGTTTTCATCAAAAGTGGTTAACGTTGTTTGAACAATACATTTCGATTTTTTATTAATACTGATTAAAATGTCTAAATCACGCAGGATTAAATCGGACTTTGTTTGAATAGCAATGCCGTAATTGTATTTATCTATTATTTCGAGGCATGCGCGGATATTGGAAAGATTTTCAGGAATGTTAATATACGGATCGCTCATTGCGCCTGTGCCGATTACGCACCTATTGCGTTTTCTTTTTAGCGCTTCTTCCAAAAGCGCAGGCGCGTTTGATTTTATTTGCACATCTTCAAAATCATGATTAATCTGATAACACCTGCTTCGCGAGTCGCAGTAGATACAGCCGTGGGTACAGCCCCGGCTGATGTTCATACCATTGGTTGCGCTTAAAATGCCTTTTGCTTCTTTTAGGTGCATGTATTATAATAGCATAATCTTGAAAAACAAATTTGGGAACGCAATCGAATTATTGGCTCCTGCCGGGGATTTCTCTCTTTTAAAGACTGCGTTTTATTTTGGCGCAGACGCAGTTTATTTGGGCGGAAAAGATTACGGGCTGCGGGCGAAAAGCGGCAATTTTTCCGATGATGATATAACAGAAGCTGTAAAATATACCCGTGCGCTGGGTAAAAAAATTTATGTTACCGTAAATATTTTCGCAAAAAACGCTGATATCTGCAAAATAGAAGAATATGCTTTGTTTTTGGAAAAAGCAGGCGTAGATGCCGTTATTATTTCTGATCTTGGTGTACTGAAAATATTCAGGAAACATACAAATTTAGAAATTCATATTTCTACACAAGCCAATGTTTGTAATTCTTATACTGCAATGCAATATGTTGATTTAGGCGCAATACGAATAATTTTGGCGCGGGAGCTGCCTATTGCAGACATCAGTGAAATTTGCGGATGTCTTGAAGGAAAAGCAAACATAGAAGTTTTTGTTCACGGCGCGATGTGCATTTCATATTCAGGGCGGTGTTTAATGTCAAAATATCTAACGGGAAGGGATGCCAACCGCGGCGACTGCGCGCATCCGTGCCGTTACAAGTATGACTTGCAATACGCTTTGCAGGAAGAAAAAAGACAAGGAGAATATTTTCCTGTTGAGGAAGACGCTAACGGTACATATATTATGAACAGCCGTGATTTATGCTTAATAGAAAAATTATCTGAATTGGCGGATGCAGGCGTTGCAAGTTTTAAAATAGAAGGGAGAATGAAAAATGAATATTATGTCGGCGGCGCTGTAAATACATACAGACGGGCAATGAACGGAGAAATATTTGATTACATGGCGGAGCTGGAAAAGCTTCCTCATCGTCCGTTTACAGCAGGTTTTACTTTTAATGATAAAAACAAAGAATTTGAAAAGTCAGCGGCTACAATTACAAATTACATAATTGTCGCTGTTGTAGCTGAAAATAATCAGGATATGACTTTTCAGGAGATGACAGACCCAGGCGGGGTTCAAATCAGAATTAAAAATAAAATTACTAAAGGAGATGAAATAGAAATTCTGTCTCCTTGCGGCAGTAACGGAAAATCGTTTGTTTTCAGCGGCGATACTGTAAATGTCCCCGAGCAAATTGTCTCTATAAATTGCCCGTATAAATTAGAACCGCATGATATATTAATAAAAAAAATAAATCGTTAATAACAAGCTGATAATCAGGATATTTTCATACCCTGATTATCTTTCGTTTTATTACATGCTTCCTAAGTACGCTAACTGTTCGGCGGTCGGCGTATCAATTTTTACTTCCATCGCATCCAGCTTGATACGCGCTACTTCATCGTCAATTTCTTTCGGTATGTTGTAGAGTCCGGGTTTAAGCTGTTTGCCGTTCTTTGCTACATGCAGTACGCCCAGAAGCTGAATGGCAAAGCTCAGATCCATTATATCTGCGGGATGTCCGTTGCCGGCTACGATGTTTACCAGACGGCCTTCCGCAAGCAAGTTCAATATTTTGCCGTCAGCCAGATGATAGCCGTCGATAAAGGGCTTGCGGTTTTCCTTTTTAACGCTCATTGCTTCCAGCGCGGAGCGATCTACTTCAACATCAAAGTGACCTGCATTGGCAAGCAGAACATTGTTTTTCATCAGCTTGAAATGTTCAGTTGTAATTACTTTTGAACAGCTTGTGGCGGAAACAAAAATATCACCCAGCTTGGCTGCTTCTGTCATTGGCATAACCCGGAAGCCGTCCATCAGGGCTTCCAGCGCTTTGTGGGGATCTACTTCAGTGATAATTACATTTGCGCCCAGACCTTTTGCCCGTGTGGCTATGCCTGAACCGCAGTAACCGTATCCTGCCACAACAACAGTGCGTCCCGAGATCATGTTATTGGTAGAATACATAATTCCGTCCCATGTTGACTGACCTGTGCCGTGACGGTTGTCAAACAGGTATTTGCATTTGGCGTCGTTTACGGCAAACATCGGAAAATTGAGCTTACCGGCATTACTGCGGGCGCGGAGGCGGTGAACGCCTGTTGTTGTTTCTTCGCAGCCCCCAAGCATATTTTTGGCAAGCTGAGGCATTTCATCGCAGAGTATTGATACCAGATCGCTGCCGTCATCAATTATGATATCAGGGCAAAATTCCAGCGCTTTCACCTGATGCTCATGATATTCCTGATTTGTAGCGCCGTGCCATGCAAAAACCTGCACCCCCAGGCTGTCCAATGCAGCGCAAATTTCGTCCTTTGTGGAGAGCGGGTTGGAGCCCGTTACTGTGATTTCCGCGCCGGCAGCCCTCAGTAAAAGACCAAGGTAAGCTGTTTTCGCTTCTAAATGTACGCATACTGCTATTTTATACCCTTTAAGAGGCTGTTCCTTTACCATCTTTTTTTCAAGATGTTTTAGTACGGGCATAAAGTCCTTTACCCAGTTTATTTTCGCAAGTCCGGCTGCCGCCAGCGACTTGTCTCTTATTATACTCATATTGATTTTCCCCCTGTTTGTTATAGTTCTTTAGATTGATACAGATTTTTACGTATATCTGCAAAATTCTTAGCCATACCTAAAAAAACCATACAACCTGCAACAGTTAAGAATGCAATTATGAATCCTGCTAGAACAATTAGAATGCCGACAGAATCACCGATCATAACACCAATAACAATAGATGTTATGATAATTGCTGAAAAAATAATCCAGCTAAATATCCGTAAACCTGAGATCCAAAAATAATTATTATTTGGCTCATTACTCATTTTAAGAAACCTCCTCTGTTTGTAACAGTTTCTATTTTTTAGATAGACATAGAGCTTTACGTATATCTGCTATGTCCTTAGCCATGCCTAAAAAGACCATAAAACCTGCAACAGTTAAGAATGCAATTATGAATCCTGCTAGAACAATTAGAATGCCGACAGAATCACCGATCATAACACCAATAACAATAGATGTTATGATAATTGCTATAAAAACGATCCAAGTACATATTCTTAAACCTGTAATCCAAATACTATTATCTTCTGAACCTGTAGCACTAAAGTCAAAAGAAATACTGTATCTAGTATTTTTCATTAACGCACCGCCAATCAGACAGCCAATTGATCCTATACCTGCGACAGCCATTACCACAGGCGCCTGTGTTCCGCCGATCTGATAGGCAAAAAATAAAGCGACAGGCAGACAGATTATAAGTGAAGCAACCATTGTATAAGCGCCGATCCTTGAAAGAGGTCCGCTTTTTTGTATGTCTGCTTCCGGCATTATATCCATCCAGAATAAATTCCATTTTTTGATGCGAGGGAAGAGGAGTATGGTGAGAATGAAACCCAAAACACACGCGGCAATAGCATTGTTTATAGGGATAATTGTTCCCAATATGGAGAAAGGTACAAAGCCCAGTAAGTCAACGCCCCAGGCGATAAATAAACCGCAGGCTGCCGAAGCAAGTATTGAACAGATCATGAATAATATCACTTTTTTTGTATTACCTTGATTCGATTCTATTTCATTCGAATTAAGTACGCCAAGGTTCATCCATAGTTTATACGGTACATACGCAAACAGAAAATTACCCACAAAACCGAAAAGCGAACCTACGCCCAGAGTGCTTCCGAATAAATCGCCCAGCGTATTGCCGATGGCAGCGCCCCATGCACCGGCAGGTCCGAAGAACAAACCGAAAGCTACCGGAATCATGTTTCCGGGACGGACTTCTGTAAAGCCCGGTACAAGAGGAATCGCTTTAAACGGAATTAAGATAGCCGCATAAATAGCCGCTGTAAGCGCCGTAAGCACAATCATTTTTGTGCTTTTCCACATAGTAAATACTTCTTTCATATAATTTTCTCCTGTCTAATAATAACATGAGATTAAAATTAAAAAAACCATGAAATTAAGATTTTAATAAATTAAACTTTATATAAAACGCAAGCCCGATAAATAGCAACAATATTACTGAAAAAATATAATCTCTTGCCTTATACGATATTGTGAGATAACTTACTCTCTTGTCGGAATGACCAAAACCCTTGGATTCCAGAGCCATTGCGAATACTGTTGTTCCCCTTATTACTGACACAATGGTGGGTACAAGAAGCGGAACATATTTCTTTAATTTCTGCATGAAGCTGCCTGAGTCAACATCAAGCCCTCTGGATTTTTGCGCCTGTAAAATTGTTTCAGCGGTTCCTGCAATCAGCGGAATCATTCGTATTGCAGTTGATACGGCGAAAGCGCCCCGGTACGGAAGTCCAAGGCGTATGCAGGCAAGCGTTAAATCTTCAATTTTTGTTGTCGTGACAAATACAATGCTTGTGATAATTATTATTACGAGCGAGAGACCTCCGCTGATGCCCCGCATCAGACCTTCTACAGAAAACCAAAGTATAATTTTTGTAGGACCGCGCATTGTTAAAAGCCAGATTATTACTGTTACCGTGAATATTGTCATTAATACGCCGGCTGAACGTTTTACATTGCCTAATGCCTTGCCCAGAGATGCGTAAAAAAGCACAAACAGGAAAACAACTCCAAGCAGAGCCGGATTGGTAAGAAACATGAGCGCGTAAATAAAAAATGTCAGCATTACAAGCAGTTTAGCGCGCGGATCCAGTCTGTGCAGAAAGGTATCAATGTCACGGTGCATGAAAATGCTCATAAATCCCCCTCTGTACAGTACAGCATCTCATCCAGTGATAGCACTGTTTTGCCGAAGTTATTTGAAAGTTCCACTAAATGCGGCGCCCGCAGCGAATGAGTCCGCAATGCAGCGTCATTGGAAAATACTTCCCGCGCCGAACCGTACATGATAAGTTTTCCGCCGTTCATTACTGCAACCCTGTGGGCATATTCCGCCACTACCCACATTGTGTGAGTAATAATTATAACAGTGTGACCGTTCTCGTTCAGCCGTTTAACAAGCCCCATCATTTTGCGCTGTTCGACATAATCAAGACCGGTTGTGGGCTCATCCAGTATGATAACACGAGGGCGGGCTGAAAGTACCGATGCGACCGCTATCCTTTGGCGTATGCCTTTGGACATTGTGAACGGGTCTTGCTCCTCATATCCGTCCAGATCTACCGCATGGAGCGCTTCTGTAACACGCTCTTTAAGCTCCGATTCAGGTACGCCGCGGAGTTTTGGGCTGAAAACAACTTCGTCATAGATGTTTTCGCTGAATATCTGATGATCCGGATTCTGGAAAACAAAGCCGACATCCCTGCCCAGTTCAAATATGGTGTGGGATCGTGTATCTTTGCCGCAAACAATTGCTGTTCCGTCTGTGGGCTTAAAAAGACCGTTAAAATGTTTAACAAGCGTTGTCTTGCCAGAGCCGTTATGTCCCGCAATGGCAAGGAATTCTCCTTCCCTTACCTGAAGACTTGTATTGAACAGCGCCTGAGTGCCGTTGGGGTATGTATAACTTAAATCCTTAATATCAATGAGTACATCGCCGTAAGATTGCTTCCGCTCTTTATCACGGCGGCGCAGCTCTTCATGTTTGCCGTCATGAATAACAATGTTGAGCTGTTTGAAAACCTCAAGTCCGTCTTGCGGCGTAAGCGGCAAAATATCAGGTTTTTTACCTTTGTATTGATGGAAGAAGGCAGGTATCTGAAGCGGCATGATTCCGCATTCGTTAAAAGCCGGAATATCCCTGAGTATTTCCTGAGCCGGACCCAGTTTATATATGGTTCCGTTTTTCATCATAAGAACACGGTCAGCGTAAAGAGCTTCTTCGATCTCATGTTCTATAACTATGAGTGTTATTTTTCCCGACTGCCGCAGTCTGCTCGCCAGATTAAACACTTCAATTTTACCTATGGGATCAAGGTCGGTGGTAGGTTCATCCATGCAGAGAATCTGCGGCTGTCCTGCCAAAACAGAGCCGATTACAAGCCGCTGTTTCTGTCCGCCGGATAAAGTCGACGGTTCCCGCTTGTCAAAACCCTCAAGCCCTATAATTTTTAGTATATCGTTTATTATCCCGTCCATTTCTTCATGCGGGACGGAAAAATTTTCCGGGGAAAACGCAATTTCCAGCCGTACATTTGTGGAAAAAAGTTGATTTTCGAAGTCCTGAAATACAAGCCCGATATCCCGCGCCATGTGGGATACGGTTTGTTTCGCCATTTCCTTGCCGTTTAAGAAAACGGTTCCCTCGTATTTGCCGTACACCATATTGGGAATGATACCGTTAAGACAATTAGCAAGTGTTGTTTTTCCCGCGCCGGACGGTCCCAGTATCATCAGGAATTCGCCGCGCGCGATGTCAAGGTCTATCCCGTCAAGCGCTTTTCCCTGGGTTTGTTCCCTGTAGGTAAAGGCAAGCTTCCGGATTTCTATTGCTGTTTCCAAAACAGGCACTCCTTTATGAAAAACCAGAAATATTTCAGAGAAGCGGGTCTTTTCCAAAACTTCAGTTTTTGGAAAGGCTCAAGTATATTTTCATATTACATCATAGTAAAACAATTATAAAGATGCTTATTCTGTTTTATAAATGATAGCTTTATTTTTTATTTAAACGCATCTATAATGCAATATGTTTAATTATCAGGATTATGCGCAAAGCGCAGATTTTATCAAAAGCCGGCTGCAGGGTTTTTCACCGGCTTATTTGCTGGTTTTGGGTTCCGGTCTCGGCGTTATGGCGGATCAGGTAAAGAATCCTATACATATTCCTTACAGCGACATACCTCATTTTAAAACATCTACTGCGCCAGGTCATGCCGGACGGTTTGTCTGCGGTGAACTTGGGGGCAAACCTGTAATGGTCATGCAGGGACGGTTTCATGTTTATGAAGGTTACAGCGCCGAAGAAACTGCGTATCCTGTCAGGGTAGCGAAACTTTTGGGTGCGCATACGTTGATAACGACAAATGCGACCGGAGGCATCAATACTGAATATGAAGTAGGAGATCTGGTTGCGCTGAATGATTTTATTAAGCTCAGCTTTCCTAACCCGCTTATCGGGAAAAACATTCCTGAGTTCGGTCCGCGTTTTAACGATATGAGCAAAGTGTTTAACAGGGATTATTTAAAGCTGCTTAAGGAAATCGCTAAGGAACAGAATGTCACGCTGAGAGAAGGGGTTTACTTTTACGCCACTGGACCGCAGTATGAGACCCCTGCGGAGATAAGGGCGTTCCGGCTGATGGGCGGTGATGTTGTAGGAATGTCTACTGTGCACGAATGTATCAGCGCCGCGCATTCCGGCATGAAGATACTGGGTATTTCGCTGGTAACCAACATGGCGGCAGGCGTACTGGATAAACCCTTGTCAGAAGAAGAAGTTTTAAGGGAAGCGGAAGCTGCAAAAGACCGCTTTAGTAAGCTGCTGCTTGCTTTTTTACAAAGGGCTTAAATTAATATGGATATACTGTTTAACGATATTATCGTAATAACCATGAATGACGAGCATCCTGTATTGTTGCATGGTTATGTCGGAGTTGAAGGACGGAAAGTGACTTATATAGGAGAGCAGCCTCCTGCGGAGAAAGCTTCACGGGTAATAAACGGTTCACGGCGGCTGCTCATGCCGGGGCTTATCAATTCTCACAGTCATCTGCCGATGGCGGCGCTGCGCGGTTACGCGGATGATTTCCGCCTGCAGGAATGGCTTTTTGATCATGTAATACCGGCGGAAGGTAAACTGGACGAGCGCAGCGTTGATGCGGCTGTCCGGCTTGGTCTTGCAGAATGTATCCGCTTCGGCGTTATAAGCTGCACCGAAATGTATTTTCACCTTCCCCATGTCGCCGAGGCAATCCTTGAAGCCGGAACGAAAGCCAATATAACAAACGCCGTACTTTGCATGGACATTAAAAAATTTGAATTTGAAAAAGACAGAAGCACTATCGAAGTGCGTGAAGCGTTAAGGCGTTTCAAGGGAAAGGGAGACGGGCGGCTCATCGTGGATGCCGGAATACACGCGGAGTACACTTCAGCCGCCTCTGTCTGGCGTGAATCTGTGGCGTTCGCTGAAGAAAACGATCTGCGTTTTCATATACATTTAAGCGAAACAGAATTTGAACATACAGAATGTGTAAAAAAATACGGCAAAACGCCTGCGGAAATATTGAATGAATCAAATGTTTTTTCCCGTAAAACGACCGCCGCCCACTGCTGCTGGATAACCGAAGGCGACATGGATATTCTGGCTGCTAACGGCGCTACCGCGGCGCATTGTCCTGTCAGCAATCTAAAGCTTTCTTCAGGCGTTGCGCCGGTTATGAAGATGCGCGATCACGGGATGAATGTGGCGTTGGGCACCGACGGCAGTTGTTCCAATAATAACCACGATATGTTTGAGGAAATCAAAATGGCGGCGTTACTGCAAAAATATGTGACAGGCGATCCTTCGGTGCTGCCTGCTTATGAGGCAACAAAACTGGCAACGGTAAACGGCGCGATAGGGCAGGGGCGCGAAAAAGAAACCGGTAAAATTGCCGCAGGATACGACGCCGATCTTATCATGTTGAATCTTGATTCTCCGCATCTGTTTCCATTGAACAATCCCTGCGCCGCTGTAGCTTATGCTGCCGGGGGCAGTGATGTATGTATGACAATGGTTCAGGGACGTATCCTCTACGAAGACGGCGAACACAAAACAATTGATATTGAGAAAATCCGTTACGAAGTGGAGAATTATGTCCTGCCCCGTCTTGGTTGATTTTTATGCAGGAAAATATTTTATCCGTTGATACGGTTGATCTTGATGAAGAAAAGAAAGCTTTAAAAATAATTGATCAGACCAGACTTCCGGGGGCGATTGAGATTCTTTATTTGACAAAACTGGAAGATATTTTCAATGCCATTTATCATTTAAAGGTACGGGGCGCGCCGGCTATCGGAGTAGCTGCCGCTATCGGAGTATATCTTGCGGCTTTGGAAATTAATGAAGAATCTTACGATGGTTTTTTAAACCGGTTTAAAAAAGCCAGAGATTATCTAGCAAGCTCCCGTCCTACGGCGGTTAACCTTTTCTGGGCGCTGAACCGGATGGAAAAAACGGTTCTTGATCATAAAGGCGAATCTCCTGCGAAGATTAAAAAATCTCTTCATGATGAAGCGTTAAAAATCCGGGAAGAGGATATACAGGTTTGTAAATCCACCGGAGAGTACGGGCTTGAGCTTATTAAAGACGGAGACGGTATTCTTACCCATTGCAACGCAGGACAGCTTGCCGCAGTGCGTTACGGCACAGCGCTGGCTCCAATTCATTTGGGCAGGGAACGGGGTTTAAATTTTAAAGTGTTTTGTGACGAAACCCGTCCTCTTCTTCAGGGCGCAAGGCTTTCCGCTTTTGAAATGGTTTGCGCCGGAGCGGATACAACGCTTATCTGCGATAATATGGCAAGCATGGTAATGAAAAACGGCTGGGTCAGCGCCTGTTTTACAGGCTGCGATCGTGTTGCAGCTAACGGAGACGCCGCCAATAAAATCGGCACTTCCGGGCTTGCGATTTTGGCAAAGCACTACGGAATTCCTTTTTATATCTGCGCTCCCACATCTACCATTGATATGTCGGTAAAAGACGGAAATGATATTGTCATTGAAGAACGGAAAGCCGAAGAAGTAACCGAGATGTGGTACAGTGAACGCATGGCTCCTCCCGGAGTAAAGGTTTACAATCCCGCTTTTGATGTGACAGATAACAGCCTGATAACCGCGTTTGTTTCGGAATTCGGCATAGCAAGACCGCCTTACACTGAAAGTTTTAAATTAATTTTTGAAAAGAAAAACAAACAAAACTGATCAATTTTGAGGAAGCTTAAGTTTTATTCAGATAACTGTCTGCAAGATTAACGGCATCATCAAATTCGCTGTGCAGTAAATGTTCGGCAATTGAATTTATCAGTTCTTTGGTATCCTGAGACCATGTTTTTTCCCTGAGATCTGCCAGTGTGTTTTTTGTTGTTTTTTTATCAAAAGCCGCGCATGCTTCTTTGATAATTGCCAGTTTTTCACGTAAAAATACAAGCGATTCTTCGGTATCTTCGCTGTTTTCTTCCTGATATTTGGATTTAATCTCATTGATGACTTTTTGCAGTCTATTCAGAAAACCGCGCGTTTCAGATACGATAACATTAAGGTCTTTTTCCCTTCCTGCCTGCTCAAGCCTGAGCGCAATGCCGGAAAGTTCCTTCTCGCCGATATTGGCAAGGGCGCTTTTCATTGCATGAACATTGATGATATACATATGAATGTCGTTATCGCTTTGAAAATTGTTTTGCAGGCAAATTTCCAGAGACCCCGCGGCTTTTTTCGCGTCCCGCGCGAATATTTCAGCTAACTGTCTGTCCAGGTCCTGGTGTCCGAAAGAAGTTCCCTGTTTTTTCTCCAATTCGATTTTTTCTTTCTGCGCGGCTTTTATTACGTCAGCGGGGTATTTATCCCGAATCAATCTGTTTAACGTTACATTCAGCTGGCGGATATCTATGGGTTTTGAAATAAAACCGTCAAACCCGTTTTTAAGAAAAACTTCCGCCTGTCCTGCAATGGCATTGGCTGTTAAGGCAACTACAGGGTTTGTATATCCCATTCCGCGGAGCATTTTTGTTGTCTCAATTCCGTCAAGTTTTGGCATCATGTGATCCATAAAAATGATATCGTATATATTTCCCTGTTTTACCTTTTCAATTGCTTCAAATCCGCTTGTGGCAAGATCGATTTTTATTCCGTACGGAGCCATTAGCCCTTTGGCGACAAACAGATTTGTTTCAACATCATCAACGATAAGAATGCTGCCGTACGGCATATATTCGTAAGATACTTGTGATTTTTTAAGCTGTATTATATTGCCTTGCTTGAACTGCCGCAGGTTTTCCGCAAGTTCCTTTCCCAGTATACCGCGAATTCCCTTGCCGTCTGTTTTTTGCGGCAGGCGTACAGTAACAGATGTACCTTTGTCAATTTCGCTTTTTACGGTAATATTTCCATACATAAGACTCACAAGGTTTCGCGTAATTGTCATGCCAAGTCCCGCGCCTTCCGTTGTCCTGTTGGCTTCCAAATTAATCCAGGTATTTTCATCATATATTTTACTGATTTGATCCTGAGTCATGCCATGCCCGGTGTCGCTTATCCTGAAAATAAGCGTTACCAGTACCGTTCCTCCCCGTGTTACGCATTCAGCGCTGACTCCCAGCGTTACTGAGCCGTGATTTGTATATTTAAACGCGTTGGAGAGAAGATTATTCAATATTTGTTTAATGCGGAGTTCATCGCCGATCAGTTTTGATGGAATGTTTTCATCTATTTCCAGGACAAATTCAATAGGCTTGCTGTCATAGCGGATATAATTCAGCTGCACTATATCGTTTATAAGGCTTGCTACCTCGTATTTTACCGGCACCAATTCCAGTTTTCCCGTTTCTATTTTTGAAAGGTCCAGAATGTCGTTAATAATATTCAGAAGCAGATTGCCGGAGTTATTAATCTTGATGAAAGCTTCGCTTGTAGAAGGAGGATGAGCATTATTCTGCATTTGAATATCTGTCATGCCCAGTATTGCGTTTAACGGCGTGCGTATTTCATGGCTCATGGTTGCAAGAAAACTGCTTTTCTGCTGGGTTTTTAAATCGGATTTCATTTTTGCCTGGGAAATATGGAACAGCATAAAGCATAATACAGCCGCCAGCAATGAGCCTATTACAGTGAGAAAAGCTCCCATGATATACAGGCTTCCGTAATATTCATATACAGGAATAACTATGCCGATATACCAGTCATATTTTACTTTCCGGAAGTATACGATAGAACTTTCTTGCATATAATTTTTTAATTTTCGTTCGTATACATCTAACCCCAGTTTCAGTTCATTTGAGAGATCCGCTACTCCGCTGTTTATATCGGCTATATTTTGCCCTATATAAAATGGTTCCGGGTGAGTTAAGATAACATGATTGCTGTTAAGTATTATTCCGTAACTGTGTTCTGTTAAGTTTAATGAATTTGCAAATCTATTAATTTTTTGAAGATCAAAATCAATGCAAATTACACCGAGAGGGTTGCTTTCATTGTCTTTTATATAGCGTGAAAAAGAAATAATCGTACTGCCTGTTTCCGAAGATGTGTAAAGCTCGGAAATCACAATTTTTCCGTCTTCTTTAACAGCCGCCGTAAAACAGGGGCGATCCTGCGGAATGGTATCGGCAGGCTGAGACATAGTTTTGCTGGATATAAATTTTCCGCCCCATTTTAAAAAATTTCCGTGCGTGTTATACAGATCTTCCATGTAATCTTCCTGATTTAACATGAAATTTGTCGTTGAAACCATATATGAATAGATTGTATTCTCATCTTCTCCCCATAAAATCATGTTACGAATGGTTTCGGAATAGCTGTTCAGAAAAACTTCATATTGATTAAAAGTGGAAATCAGTTCGGCTTCTGTAAATGCAAGAGCGCTTTCCGCATCCATAATCAGATGTTTGCGTTCAATGCTGCCGACAAAGAAAAAACTTGATATGCCCATTATGACAAATGCTGCGACTATTACTAACATTTGAATATAAACAGAGTTTAACGCCTTATTTTTTCTGAAAATTGAAAGCACCAAATCCTCCGTTCGGCATATATTGGACTTGTTCGACAACTCGTCGTTTGGGCTATGCCCAAACAAGTTGTCTCACAAATTAACTTATTAACGACCCGATTAGATCCGCCAGCGCAGACGGGGAAAACGGCTTTGTAACAATACCCGACGCTCCAAGTTTATTGCTTTCCTCCTCTATGGAAGGATTGATAGTGCCTGTCAGAAAAATGACAGGAATACCGGAATATGAACTGCTGGCTTTTAACCTTTCCAGCGCTTCAAACCCGCCCATTACAGGCATTTCTATATCCAGCAAAATCAAATCCGGCGTCATTTTTTCCAAAAGCGAGAACATTTTGGCTGCTGATGGCATGGTCATTACATTGTAATAGTCTTCCAGCGCTTCTTCGGCAGTTATCAGGTTGGTATCGCTGTCATCAACAATAAAAATTGTTTTCAAAATGTGTATTTTTCCTCTATAATTACAGGTTATTTTCATATATGAGATTTGTCAATTGAAAAATGGCTTGGTAATTTGACAAATTACCTTAAAATGTCAGAAACCAGGGAAAAATACAGCGAATTTAAACGAACGTTTTTTGGCTTTTAAATAAACAAATAAACAGAGTATTTTCATATTCGAATTAATAATCCTCCCTTGAAAATCTTGGATTATACAGTGAACAACGCATTCTTAAAGGAGCAACCCATCCTTTTTCGTCAGGTAATGTGAACAGTGGCGTTAATATAATTTCGGTCTGACTTTTTATTTCCAGGCGCATGCGTCCGTCAGGGAACGAAGATATTGATTCAAAAACCTTGTCTCCGGTTTGTTTAAAAAGGTAAGTTCCGTTGCGTACAGCATAACCAGGAATATCTCTTTCAATTTCCAGATAATACAAACAGTCAGAATGGTTAACAAGTCCGTATTCAGTTAGAACGGGTAATCTGCCCCAAATACCGATAAGAGGGTATTCAGAATTAATCAGTTTGGTAACTCTTTCCTGTCTCGTGAAAAACCTACCGTTTCTGGTTAATAATAAAACAGAAAAATCATTATTAAATTCAAAATTAAGAGGTGTTTTAAAAAATGTTTTTTCTAGCGGAAAAAATATATTCTTTTCCTCCTCTGTTTGATAAACAAAATAAAACATTTCATTTCTAAGCCGAACCTGATACAAAACACTGTCTGACGGTATATGGAATTTGTGGAATGCCGCAATTGGGGTTCTGAATCCAATCCAGTCGACTTGAGAGCTTCGCGCAGAAGGATCTGCTATATCCCTTCCGTCTGATAAAGCCCAGTCAAATTCTGTAATCCAGTCATGATTTTCAAATGCCGACAGAGGCATGAAAACCGCAGCCAGCAAGATGATAAAAAAAGTTTTTTTCATTGTTTTCTCCTTAAATAACGGCAGGGTCCCTTTATCCTCCGTAATATTTCCAGAGTTCTTCTGATGTTGGTTTTCTTGTATATCCGCTAAAAATCCAAGAGACAGTATTTTTGTTAGACGGTATGATCATTAACCATTTTCCTTCGATCCCGTCTATTTCTTCATCATTACCTATAGCTACTATCCGGTGTATTTTATTTTCCATATATCCTATAATTTCTCCGGTTAGTGACGGTTGTTTTCTCATTCGTAAATTTTCTATGGTTGGCATAATAAGTACATCTTCTATAACGATTTGATCTATATTTCCGAATTCAATCATTATTAGATCGTCAGATAGATCATATTTTATTGAATTTTCCAGAAATTTTAATTCTTTATATATTTCCGCTAAGTTACCTCCTTCATCTTCCAATATTTTTTCATAATTATTGATATCAAGATCTGCTAAATTACCAGTCTCATAAAAAGTACCCCATATATTAAAAATATAAATAATACATTCGTTATAATCATTATTTGGTAATGTAAAATATATTCCATGATAATCAGACGACCAGCTTGTTCCCCAACTGGAAATATACTTTCCCATTTTTATATTATTTTCGTTTGTAAGCGGATTGAGAAGATAATTTTTTATTAAATAATTAGCCTGGTTTCTAGAATTATATATATGTGGTTGTATAATTTTTCGTAGATTTAATGTTTCATTGCCGTTTAATATAGCTGAATTCGTGTTTCCAAAACAATCTATACTTAAAACAAAGTAATACTCATTGAATACAATACCGAAATAATTCCTTATTCCATATTGAGTATTATCTCTGTCAACAAATAGATATTGATTTAACGTGATGATTTCCAGGTTTTGTGGTATTGTTATTTCGAAGAGATTGTTTATATTAAAAGATTTATCTCCTGATTTGCTCAATGGACTGATAATAGTATCATTAATAACTTCATTTTCTGTGATATCAAAACTTTGGGGTAAATTTATTTTTTCAATTTCTGTTTCTTTTTTACTGCTGCAACCGCAAAGTAAAAAAGTGATGATTATGATAGCTGTCAATTTTTTCATAGTAAATCCATATTGTCATTTTGATTTAAGACATTGTCATTCGCCTGATGCCTTTCTGCAGACATTACGCTATCTTTATTTCTGTTACAGGCAAAAAATAGGACAGCGCTTATCACAAATAAACAGATTATTTTCATAATAAAATTAATAATCCTCCCTTGAAAATCTTGGATTATACGGTGAACAACGCATTCTTAAAGGAGCAACCCATCCTTTTTCGTCAGATAATGTGAACATACAAATTAATTTTCAAGAATTACCGCTATTCGATATACCATTTCTGTTCCAAATATTTCAATTGGTTTTTCATACCGATAGACTACTTCTGCATCCGTTGATTTAACTGGAACTAATATTGTATGTGCAATATCTGCAAAGTTACTTGATAATAATTCCTGGCGGGAAGTTATATTTGCAATATCATCATAATTAAACAGAAATATTTTTCCAAATAATTCATTAGGTATTCTTGGTTGAGAAAAAATAGTATACTCATAATAACCCATAGCAACTGCTTCTTCTGTTTGAATGTTTATTATTGTAAAAATATTTTTTGGTCTGTAAATTATTATATATTTTTCACTTGTTAGGACAACTGAATTACCTCTGACTGTAGGACTTATTACATATTGAAAGTGAGAAGCCAAAATTTCAAATTGCTCATTTCTATTATTATTTTGATTAGATCTATTTGAATTTGCCGGTTGTGATGCGCAAGATAATGAAATTACTGAACTCAAAATTAAACAGGTTACAAATCTTATTTCCATATAATCCTCCGTAAATAAACAAGATATCATTTTATATTGATTATTGAATTTTTACAAGAAATAATTTTTATTATTAAATATTTATAACTATAAATATTATATACGAAAATAAAATATTTACGAATTAATATTTAATGCCTTTTGTTTGTAATTATTTAATTTACCATAACAAAATCCATCACAGCAGCCCTTTCTTCTTTATTAGGCAATTCATCAATTCTAAAATTTCTAAAAAAATATACACCTTTCACTTTTTCATTATTCCAGCTTATTCCAATATCTATATATTCTTCAAGTTCTTGTTCATTAGGTATTATATATAAAACGGGTTCATAAATGCTATAATCAGGACTGTAATAGATTATAATTATTTCCGTTCCTTTCTTAATACATCTAAACGTATATTCTTTATTTAAATCAACATTCTTTAAATTATTAACTATAAAAGGCGTTTCATCCAGATCGTCAAATATGATTGTGGTAATCAGGTTTAATTCTAATTCCTGATCTATAAAAATACTATTATCTGATTTCACTATGAATTGCCAGCTATTTCCGTCATATAGCCAAAATTTATTTTTAAAATTAATTTGAAAACCGTTCCATCTAAAATGCAGGCTATTATGTTCTATATAACTCATTGAAGGATCATCATCTCCTATGCCAATTATTATATTTATTATTTTGGGAACATGATAATCTGTTGTTATTATACAATTTGTCAGATTGATATGATCGGCGAAATTTATATGATTATCTGCTGTTTCAGTATTTTCATGAATAATATTTTTATTTATATCTTCTTCGTTTGATTGTATGTTGTCATTCGCCTGATGCCTTTCCGCAGACATTGCGCTGTCTTTATTTCTGTTACAGGCAGAAAATAAGACAGCGCTTATCACAAATAAACAGATTATTTTCATGTTAGAATTAATAATCCTCCCTTGAAAATCTTGGATTATACGGTGAACAACGCATTCTTAAAGGAGCAACCCATCCTTTTTCGTCAGGCAATGTGAACAGTGGCGTTAATATAATTTCGGTCTGACTTTTTATTTCCAGGCGCATGCGTCCGTCAGGGAACGAAGATATTGATTCAAAAACCTTGTCTCCGGTTTGTTTAAAAAGGTAAGTTCCGTTGCGTACAGCATAACCAGGAATATCTCTTTCAATTTCCAGATAATACAAACAGTCAGAATGGTTAACAAGTCCGTATTCAGTTAGAACGGGTAATCTGCCCCAAATACCGATAAGAGGGTATTCAGAATTAATCAGTTTGGTAACTCTTTCCTGTCTCGTGAAAAACCTACCGTTTCTGGTTAATAATAAAACAGAAAAATCATTATTAAATTCAAAATTAAGAGGTGTTTTAAAAAATGTTTTTTCTAGCGGAAAAAATATATTCTTTTCCTCCTCTGTTTGATAAACAAAATAAAACATTTCATTTCTAAGCCGAACCTGATACAAAACACTGTCTGACGGTATATGGAATTTGTGGAATGCCGCAATTGGGGTTCTGAATCCAATCCAGTCGACTTGAGAGCTTCGCGCAGAAGGATCTGCTATATCCCTTCCGTCTGATAAAGCCCAGTCAAATTCTGTAATCCAGTCATGATTTTCAAATGCCGACAGAGGCATGAAAACCGCAGCCAGCAAGATGATAAAAAAAGTTTTTTTCATTGTTTTCTCCCTCTTAATTTTCAAGAATTACCGCTATTCGATTATTGTATGTGCAATATCTGCAAAGTTACTTGATAATAGTTGTTGGCGGGAAGTCATATTTGCAATATCATCATAATTAAACAGGTTACAAATCTTATTTCCATATAATCCTCAATAAATAAACAAGATATCATTTTATATTGATTATTGAATTTTTACAAGAAATAATTTTTATTATTAAATATTTATAACTATAAATATTATATACGAAAATAAAATATTTACGAATTAATATTTAATGCCTTTTGTTTGTAATTATTTAATTAACGAAAAATTATTCGATATCAAATGATAAACTGATAGTTGCCAATTTTTTCATAATAAACCCATATTGAATAAAATTTTATCTCTGTATACAGATAATAAATTTATTATGATTTCTGTATTTTCTTCGCTTTCACCATTTTCAATTAATATTTCTCTTAGTTGATTTAAGAATATTTCATAATCGAATGATAAAATTTTTTGAGAAAAATATTTATTGATAACAGCTTCAGAAGGATCACCATATCTTGAAAAAGTGCCGGAAATCCTATTCTCAAATGATTTTCTTAAATCTATTGCATAATAATATACTAAACTACGAGTATTTCGGTGAATGCTTAAAGACATTGTCACATTTTTGTTTTCCGGTTTCCTATAGTCAATTACAAAGCCGTTTTCTCTTATTATCATACTGTCATATTGTTCCAACCTCGACATAATATTGCCTTTTTTTATTGATACTAATTCTATAATTGTATCTACATCATTATCATTTTCTCCTTCTCTTGTTAAGTATGCTTTAAATTGATTAACGAAAGAATCAAAATCAAAAAGGTCAACCTTCTGGTTGCCCCCGCTGCCAATGCCAGCTGCAGTGTTTTCTTTATATCTGCGATAATTATAATTAACAATTTTGTATTCTGGAAGTATTCTGATAAAAACATGGTAGTAATATGGAGAGTTATCAGAAAAATCTTCGTGAGATACATTGCAGGATAGTAATAAATTTTCGTCATTTTTTATTTCAAGAAAATGTATCAAAATACCGTTTAAATTTATTTCTTCGCTGTATTGATAGATAACATCCATTACAGCTTCTATTTTTTGTATTTCCGCATTATTTTCAATAAGAAGCTCATCAAAGCTATTATCATTTTTTTGCTCTGATGAATTTGTATTTTCAGTGACATTTTGATTTAAGACATTGTAATTCGCATGATGCCTTTCTACAGACATTACGCTATCTTTATTTCTGTTACAGGCAAAAAATAAGACAGCACTTATCACAAATAAACAGATTATTTTCATATTTCTCCTTAATTACAATAATATTACTATTATTATTGTAATTTGGCAAGTATTTATTTTTATTGTTAAAAAAATAACCCAAGCAAAACTTTAAAGTATAGTTGTTTTGCCTGGGGTAAGGAAATTCTGATGACAATATTAGTCCATATTTTGTGATGTGTTGTAGGTAACTTTGAAAATATCCCAACGAGCGATTTGAGCCAAAGTATAATTTAACTTTCCTGTGAAATTCTCATCATTCCATGGATTTGCTACATGGATTTTTTTTATTTCGGTTACGATATCATTATTATTGGTATATTCAATTTCTGAAAGCATTACAGAATGATACCCGGCTCCGGTTCCATTGTTTTTTATTCTTAGATGAGCGATATACATTTCGTCAGATTGATCAAATTTATATAACGTGGATAGATTAGGTAAACCAGTTTCTATAAGAGATACTGTAAAGTCGCCGTTTGAAAAATGTGTCATAATTTTTGCCACTAACTCATTGGAAAGGTCATTATTACCTATAAGATGATTATTATCTTTAATAAAATTATGCAGTTCCATGGTATCAACTTGTTTACCCATAATTGCTTCCAACCCATACTTAATAGACATAAACATACATCCAACCATATATATGGATTCAAAATTAATTTGTTTATATCCGAAATCGTTTAATAACTGTTCATTTTTTTTAAATTCCTCTAATGACATGGGATTTTCACGTTGTTCTCTTGGTAAATCTGCCTGGTACCTTCCATAAGAAATCAAAAGTCTATTTTTATTTATTTCGTTTACCATTTCCAGTGTCTGTGAATTAAAAAGCGGTATATCTCTGTATTCATCATCATTCTGGAAATTACCTTTCGTAATTACCCTTTGGAAAAAATTATCTTCTTTGTTGTCGTAGATAATTTCCAGGTAATCGTAAATTAACGAATTATTTCCCAGCGCATTTGCAATGTTAAGAAAAAAACTATCAGATGCAAAATCCGCATTCAGCTCATAAAACCAATTGTAGTCTTCATTGATACGATCTCCCATTAATATCCTTGCTATTGATGCATCAATTAATTCATTGTAACTCATTTCCGCTGTTATAATGTTTCCATATGCATTCATTTCGCCTGTTATATACCCGTCCCTGTATGCTTCATGCCCGAGAATTGCAGCCAGCCGCATCTGTTCTTCCGCGCTCATACCCTGTTGATATCCTGTCAAATATACTGCTCGATTTCCGTCATTAGTTACGGTTTTTGCGGTAAGGTTTCCATCGGGGCTTGTTATTATTTCCACTCTTTCTTTAAGTATATCCCATAAAAGGTTTTTTTGCTGAGTATCTCCGAAACCGTATAATGCGCGTAATGAATTAGCTGCTTTAAATTCATTGTCTTTTGTATACCTGCCAATCATGCTGTTTGTATTCCAAACCAGTGCGCCTTTGAAAGCAGCAGCCAAATTATCAAAGCTGACATTCGCGCCGCCTGTGCCAATGTTCATGCTTGCGCCGTCACGGCCAAGGTGCAGTTCCAGCAGACCGCCTTCCTTTCCAAATAAACTCATATTAAGGACATTAAGTATGAAATCATTTCCCATGGCGTAGTTTACTCCTTGCCCTGCAAGCGATCCGGCAAGGTTATTCAGCTTGGAAAGATTGGTTTTATTTAATCTGCTGAAACCTTCCAGTTTTTCCATGGAAACGCCGCTGTTTATAACTCCAAGGCTTGATGCAGTAAATGTGCTTGTCATGGATGTTAGTACGCTTGAAGCAAAATTCCGGTACCCGTCTGCGCCCAGCGGAACTCCGTTGATTGCGCTTGTTGCCAGTGATATTGAGGCTGTCTGAGCTCCTGTCATCATGGTTTGAGCCGCTATTCTATATATGGGATTGTCTGAATAGCTCATGACTCTGCTTGTTAACCCTTCAAATATTAAAGAATCACCTTTATAAATACCATTAAATAACCCGGCTCCTGCACTGCTTATGGTGTTTGTTATTAGGGTTTTTCCTACACTAAAGATAACATCATCAAACCCCTTATATCCGAATGTTAAATCCAGAGCGCTGAAAAATATTTCGCTTGCGGAATTAATTCCGACAGATAATCCTATTCCCGCGAAACCTGCGCCTGCTGTAACAAATCCGGCTGCTATTGAACATGCTATTGAACCGACTGAACGAATTGACGGAGATTTGAACCAGCTTCCTTCATCATTCCAGATTCGTTTGTCCCAGGGAGCCATGACAACTTCAGCCATACCTATAGAATCAATAACAGCCCAATAGGTATACTGAGTTATCAGCCTGCCAAGTTCTCCTGCGCCTTCATCATAAAAAATTGATTCTTTGTCGGAACCCATTTTTCCTGGCGGCTTAGTAGCCGGCTCATATCCGATGTGAGCTCCGAATTTTCCCGGTGATTGTTCGCGTTTTTCTCGGTATGACGTATTAATTATTTTTACATCTTCGCCTATTCCGAAAATTTCCGCGGTAATCGCGCCGATTTCAATATAAACATTTTCTATAAGTCCCCGTATGGCAATTGTATCAAGGCTTGCAAGATAATTTTCATCGATGTTTGTTTGCAGCGATAATGGTCCCAATTTATAATCTCTGTAACCCGAAATATGCGCGATTTCGCTGATGACGGGCGTAAAAAGCGTGGAACCTTTTATAATGTCTTTCGCATAACCGTTTCCGCTTTTTCTCCAAAGACCTTCCATAATAAAAAAATTGTCCATATTGTTTCTGAAACTGATATTTGCCATACTTATATTATCTGTCAGGCTTTTTATTGCTTCATCAGCGGCTAAACGGGCGTAGTATGCCAATTTTCTTGTTTCTCTTTCTGCAATTTCTGTATTTGCTTTTCTTGCCATATCTGCGGCAGCAGTTTTGGCAAGGGCGGAATCCCATGTCAAACCTGCCAGACCCCGCCTTACAACAGTTGATGCAGCGCCTGCAATATTATTTATAGCTCCGAATGCGCTGTACATATTTGCGATTCCGGATGACATTAACAGTTCCGCTATCAGGGTGTCAGTTTCGGGAACTGCATTTCGAATTCCAAAAGGCTCTCTTGTATCCATGAAACGGGATAACCGTTCTCCCTCTGTGCCGACAAGCATCAGAAATGATTCTACAGAGGCTTCATTGGCTGCAAGAGCTGCCTGTTCAAGCCATTTTTCCTTATCTTCAAGACCCGCTAAATATGCAATTGCCCATTCATCGCTGACGCGGCTGTATTCACTTTGGAAATTAAAACTCCACTGTTTATACGCTTCTTCCATTTTTTGGATGCTTATATTCCAGTCTGTTCTGCCGTTTTCCAGTATTAAAGACGCGGATTTCATCCATTCATTATATTTTTCCGAAATATCCTGCATCTGAAGTTTCCATTCATACTCCCTTACCATAAATTCAGCAGTGTATTTATTTCTGAGTATTCCTCCGGTTATTGCCGTAATTTCTTCTCCGATAATGTTGAATTCAGAAAAAAAGTTAAATTTTGAATTTGTGTACATCGAAAGATTGTCTGTTAAAACATTCAAGACATTTTGATGATGATTTTTCCATGCGGCGGCGTTTTTTCCGTAAGCGTTTTCCGCAAATATTTTTAAGGTTTCTGTATTGATGTTACCTGCAAAAAATGCCTCGGCAGCCATTTGGAAATAAATTGCATTCTTCTGCTGATTTTGCGAATCGTTCTGCCAATGCACATCCAGAGCGGCATTATTTTTTTCTTCTGTATTTCTTGCCCAGTAGAGAAGACCGGTAAGCGCATCAGGAATACTTGAGAACTGCGAAACTGCATCCGCCTGCATTTTTTCCCAGTAGTTTTTTATTTCTTCAATTTCTGTTTCACTCATTTTTTCTGTTTTTAAAAGCGCCAGATTTATATCTTCCCATTCGATATATAAACTGTTTTTTTCGCCTTCAAGCAGTTTTATTTTTTCACATGATTGAATATATGCCGAAGCATAATCCTGTATAGATGTTAAATTTCTTTTCAATCCATTGATCCATTTATTTACATTGCCTTTTGTATGCGATAAAGCCGGTCTAATCCGGTTAAGGGCAGCGTTATTGTAATCTCTCATTCCTCTGTAAATCCATGACCACGCAGCTTTCCACCGGGTATTCAATTGTTCCTGCGCGTATGTATAATTTTTATGTGTAAAATCGTATCCATGCTGGTATACATCAAGCGTATACACTTGAGAGAAACCTGTAAAATACTCATTTCCGGTGCCTAATAATGTCAGAATTACATAAAATTCAAGGTCGGCTTTTTCAGTCTCACTCAAATCATCCCAATATGTGTGAAGCGCGGACACTGCTTTACTGTTATAAGAATTAATATTTGCGCCGGAATAAAGGCTTTCAAGCCTTTGAAAAACACGATCTTTTACCATCAATGAACCGAGAGAGCCGCTTCTTTTCATCTGTCCTATTCCCGAATAATAATCATTTAAAAACGCCAGATCGCTGTTATTCTGTATTAATGATAATAAAAGATAATCTCTTGCCAGACTCCATTGCCTGAATTTTTCTGAATTACTGAAATAACCTGTCATTCTTTGGCTTAAACCCCTTAAAACATCATCAAAAAGACTGATTTCATGCTGCTCATTACCATGATGCAGTGTTGTGTTAAAGAAGTTATTCAGTTCTTCAGCTTTTTTTTCGTCTATGCCTGAAAGGTTCATGGAAGCGTCTCTTGAAAACACAAGCCGTCCGTCTTTGAGCATTATTACATCTTTTATATTCCAGTTTTCCCTTGATTCGGGCGAGATATAATCTGAATAATTCTGATCGACATAACCGAGCTGATGAAGCGCTTTCTGATATTCTGAAAATATTTTTTCATTATTTGAATATTCCTGCATTATTGATGTCGTTAATATTTCAACAGTTTCAAGTATTTTAATTTTTCTTGCGAAGCTCTGTTCATATTCAGCATAAATTCTGCTGTATTCAGGATTGTCGTACGGACGGCGGTTTTCATTGCTGTAAATATCTGAAAGAACAGTCAGGACAGTCTGCGCTTTTGCCAGGCTGTTTTTGCAGTTTACCAAATCGATATGATCTGTATTTAAGTATGAGGTGCTTGCCCATCGCTGTATTGCATCCTGTTTTTCGTACTCAAACCGTTTTTCATCCGTATTATTGTGCGCTTTTTTCAATGTACTGTATTGATTGTCATACAGGTTTCCGATATTAAGAAATTTATCGGCTTCCGATAAATATTCATTTCTTATTGCATTGTATGTAATTTCCTGTGCTTTCAGCGTTTCGTATGACTGCTGAAGCTGTGTTTTCATATCTTCCGGAATCTTGTTTGAAAAATCATACGATTTCCCTGAATTGGATATTTCGTTATAAATAAAATTTATTATGTTAAAACGGTTATATATTTTTGACGCTTCCTCTGAATATAAATTATAAAGATGCGAAGAATTATCATCTGTATAATTAAAGTCTTTCTGAAGAAAGATTTTAAACGCGTCATTTATTCTATTGGAATGATAAGATGCATTAAACAGAGCATCTTCAAGGATTCCCTCTTTCCACGAGTTAGCCGCCATGATAGCGGGATCATTATCTGTAAGGTATTCTTCTGTCAGGAATTGACGCCAATGTTTTTCATTTTCCGCGTTTCCTGCGGTTTCTTTAATAGTTTTCCATGACTGGTATATTTGTTCAATATAATAGAGCTTTATTAGCTCGTTGCTTAATTCCGAGAATGTATTGTTAATTTCATTTGCTTCATTCTCATCTATAGAGCTCAGAGAATTGGCATATTCAAATAATTCATTGTACTTTCTGTCCGCCTCGGTCTTTTTTTGGGAAAGAATTTCTGTCATATTTGAATATTGAACGCCTGAGTTAAATAGATTTGCAGCTGCATATTCAAGAAATGCGTTTTTCCAGATGTTAATTTCATATTCCAGCCAATCTGGAATTAACCGGAAACATTTGTCAAAATCAAGCAGAAATTGAGCCGTATTTTGCATAAGATCGCCTGGTTTTTGACTTATCGCCGTGAAAATATTTTTGGCATCAGGCAGGGAACCCCGCGTTTGCTCAAGTCCGTAGCTGGCGCATAACGCAGCAAGCGAGATGCAAATTTCATTGAGCAATTCATTTCTGGCAAAAGAACTGACAGAAGAAAATTCCCTGTATAATTCAAGCAGATTTAAATTATATAAATATTCATCGTAATATACGGAAAGATACAGATCGGCGTCAGAAAAGAATGAGCCTCCCGAAAGAAAATAATCAATAACTTCATTTTCTTCGCTGTTTCCCGTATAAATATTTTCTCCTGAAGCAATTCTTTCTTTCAGTTTTAAAAGTATTTCATGAATATAAACCGCTATATCTTCGTTAATTAAACAAAATTCCGGCAAAATATATTCAGAACTGTCAGGCAAAAGATCAATTTGCAGCAGGAAATTGAAAGAATTTATTTCCAGTTTAAATCGTTCTTCCAAAAGTTTTTGAATGCTGTTTTGATAATCATCTGCAAGCTGCGCAAATAATTTTTCTCCGTAAAGTTCCGCCTTTTCCGCTTCTGTAAGGTTAAGTCCTTTAGCTTTTGAATACCAGTCTGCGCCGCTGTATATTGAATTATACGGTCTTAACTGCCCGTTTGAGTTATCTGCAAACAGATCAATTCCCGCAAGACGAATTTTCAGCGATACACTTGAGCCATTTTCTTCCAGTTCCGCCAGGGATGCTATCTGCGCGCCGTCTCCGTGTATTAAAACGGCAAGTATGCCTTCTGCGGCTTCTTTGTATTCGGCAATATCCCGCCTGTTTCCGTAATCGAGAATGTTTTTATATACAGAACTGCCGCCTGATTCCAGAAATAATTTGTACTCTTTGGCAAGATACTCGTACTTTGCATTTAAATCCACCAGATAAAAATCACTGCGGTTAATAATGGATGCGGAAACAAGAAGCGAATATTCCGAATTTAAATTGTTTAATTTTTCTTCTTCACGCTGTAAATCACGTGATAAATATAGCAGTACCTCCTGTTGTTTTTGAATATCTTCTCCGATTGCCGTTAATTTGTTAAGTTCGGTTTCATATGCCGCAAGCGAAGCGTTATAAGCCGCTTTTGCGTCTTCCCATGCTCTTAACCCCTCAGCTTCAGTTATTCTTCCTGCTGAAAATTCATTGGCGTATGATATTACAGCTTCGGCTATTGCCGTTTTTCGTTCCCAGTACAAGACAAGCGCTTTTGCTTTTATAAGGGCGGTTTGATATTCATCAAGACTGAAATCTTCGCTTGATACATTAGGTGAAAGAACATCCTTTAACGCTCCGGTTCCGAAAAGTTCTGAATAATTTGAAAGGATTCTTTCCCGCGTTTCCATGGCTTTTTCCATATATGAAATATATATGTCATAGCTTTTTATTATTTCCGAAATTAATGAGCCGTTTGTTCTTGCCTGTTCCTGCAGCAGCCATGAGTAAAATTCAGGATCCTTAGGGTCTTTTTTGCCTGGACTGCTGTGCTGACTATGCCAAAATTTAACATTTTCCATTGCGGAAATGGCTGCTGATGAACAGATAAGATACATGTCAATTAATGCTTTTACTTTTGCCGTTCCTTCTCCTATGCGCATCGTCATGTTCAATTCAAATTCCTGTTTTGCTTCGGCAATGCTTCGTTCAAAATTTTCAGAAATATTTTTAAACATTGTTTCACCGGACTGGAATAAATCTTTCGCTTTTAATTCCCATTTTCTGCGTTCTTCTTCAAACTGGCTGAAAGCGTTAATCCACATTTGCTCACCCTCGGAAAATAACCTGAAAGATTCCTGTTCCCACTCAATGCGGCGCATAAAAAATCTTTCTTCGGCTTCTTCCCAGGCTTTTAGCCCTCTGTCAAATTGCTCTTTATAAAGGCGAAGCCATTCCTCGCCAAGTAATGCAAGGTCTCCTGTTCCTGCGGAAGCTTCTTCAATTCTGATTGTCAGGGCTTCAATTCCTCTTGAACATGTTTCTTCTGTTTCGGAAATTAATTTTTGCGTGAATATTCTGGCAGCTTCATCATCGCTTTTTTTGCGTAAACTCCATATATCTCTTGTTCTCCTGCTTGTAAATATTCTTTCTTCTCTTGCCGCTATATTTTCAAATTCCCGTTTGATTGATCCTGCAATATTCGCTCCGCTTTCAATAATTACTTCTCTCATGGTTTCACGTAACTCTTCGGGAATATATGCCAATAATTCCGTATAAAGGCCTGTTATAATTGAATTAAAAGAATTAAGCTTTGCCTTTTCATGATTTTCCGATTCTATGCGCCACAACAATAAATCGTCTGAAAAATTCCTGTCATCATCAGGACGGATTACAAGGGGATCTCCGGTTTTGTCATCGAAAACAATATTTCCGTCATCATCAAGATGCCACGAATATTTTTTTTGAATTTCACCGAATAAAAACGAATATTCCTTTAACGCTTTTTCAATTACTTCGCCGAAAAATCTTCCGGTGAGCCACTGCGAGAAACGTTTTTCCAGTTCTTCGTTACTCCATTTTTTCATTGTCATTTTTGCATCATCAAAAAGCAGCGTATTTTCATATAAGCCGCAGGCAACAAGTTCCCATGCGTAAATTGCCTGGGTTAATCCCAGTTTCGCTTCGGACAGCCATCGTTCGGGAGTTAGTTCCCTGTCTGCTTTGCTGAAATGGCTGTTAAAAACCGAACTGTTAAAGCCTTTAACCTCTCCTGTAAGCGGAGATACCGGCTGCGCGAAAGTCATTGACGGAAACAGCCCGAAAATAAAAATAAATGTTAAAAAGAAAGCTATTGACCTTGAAAATAATTTTGGTTTCATGTTTTACTCCCAAATACGGATTTAATTCCCGCACAAGCGGAAAAATTTTTTCTTAATAAAAAAAGCGATGGAATTACTGTTATTGAACAAAGACATGAACAGGCAACACCCAAAGCTCCGACAAGAGATATGGTTTTTATCAGCAGATTTGCTCCTTCTTTCAGAAAAAGAAACGGAATCGCAGCTGCGACAGTAGTGCATGTAGTGGCAATCAGCGCAGGCATTTTTCTGCGAAGCGATAAATAAACGCTTAATGCGTCAAGATTATTTTTTGTTTTCATTGTTGAGCGAATGCTGTCAACGCTTAAGACCGCTGCGTTAACTGTCATGCCGCTGACAGCGATAAAGGCGCAGGCTGCGGCGGAATTATATGCGCTGCCTGAAAATACAAGTAATAACGCAGGAATCGACAAAGAAGGAGGAATTGCGGCAAGGACTGCAAGCGGAATTGTAAAGGACTCATTTATTGAGGCGATAATCATATAACAAAAAATAACGGCGAAGATCAGAGAAAACACGGTTGAGGATAAAGCTCTGCTTTCATTTACGGCTTCTGGATCGAATTCGACTGAATAGCCTGGCGGAAGTTCAAGTTTATCAAAGAGAGGTTTTAATTCCTGTTTTACGCGGCGTGGATCCATTGGCTTTGTAGTAATTGTTATTGAAGCGGTTCTTCGGCGGTTGTCTCTTCTGATGCTTGCAGGTTCTGTTTCTTCCCTTATCTGCATGAGTGAATCAATGTGTAAGAAAGTTTTTTCTTTTTCACTGCCTGAAGAAACAAGAATATCAAGCGCTCCTTCCCTTGATTGACGCATAACTCCGCCGGCTTCATTAATTGTTAATCTGCCGCTGTTTGTGAATATTCTTACGTCGGTTTCTCCTTCCAGACCTGTTCTTTTATATGCTACAGGTCCGTAAACGCTTGTGCGGATTTTTGATGCCGCATTCATGAAAACAATTCCCGATTCCGCAAATATTTCCCTGTCAGGAATTAAAATCATTTTTTTGCTTCCCTGCTTGAAATTCAGCACTCTCTCCCTGACTAAAGGATGACCAGAGAGGATATAGGCAAGTTCTTCAGCAAGTTCCCTGCATTTTTTTTCTTTGTCGCCGTAAATTTTTATTTCCCAATAGCGGTCATTTGCCGTGTTTTCATGGAAGAAAATAAAACCGCCGGGAACGGGAATTTGTTTTGCGATATCCCTTACAAGGTGCGCTTTTGTTTGTTTTGGATCAAAGGAAATAAGCAGTGATCCTGAACCGGTGCGCGCTCCTGTTTCTACGTTTTTTATAACTGCGTTATCTGCAAGCTGCGCGCCGTATGCCGCAAGCAGGCGATCTGTTTCCTGTGCAAGAAGACCTCCTTCAAATTCAACCTGCGCATAAACAGAATCCTGTGAACCGTAACCAGAAGTATCCGCACCTTTTGCCAGAAGCGCTGTAATTGCCGAAAAAGCGAGGAAGAGACTTATTGCCAAAATTATGACAGGATTTTTTGCGCAGAATTTAACATTGGCTGCAAGGAATCTGTTTAATAAGCGCGATAAATATTTTTTTATATTTGATAATTTTATGAGAATTTTATCCGGTAATTTATAGTGATTTTTTTTACATGATTCTATGTCCCAAAGAAGCAGCGGCGGAAGAAGCAATAGGCTCATAACAAGAGCGGTCAGCGTAACAACTGAAATTGCGCCTGCTATTTTTCCTGCCTCTGCGTTTTCAATTGCTGACAGCGGAATAAGAGCAGCTATTGTAGTGAATGCTCCTGCAATTAAAACGCCGGGTAATTCAGATAATGAAAGTAAAGCGGATTTGTAATCTCTGCATTTGCGAAGTTTTTCCGAGCAGAGGATAACCGCGTCAACTGCGGTTCCTGTTCCGGCGGCGATACCCGCAAGCAGCAGCCTGTCTATCGGAAAACCGGCAATTGAAAGAATTGCAATTGATATAAGGCATACAGCAGGAACTGAAAGAGCGCAGAAAAAACCGGAAATGCTTACGGCGCTGTTTCTTAGAATAAAACTTATTATTATTACCATAATGGCGCCTAACAACGCTGCGTTAAATACGGAGCGGAAAGCAGCGGCTTCTTCTGCGCCTATATCTGTTAACACTGTATATTTATAAGGGAAAGCGGACATTTCTTTTTTTATATCTGCGGACAGTTTTCGCAGATCTGCGTCATGCCGTCCCATAATGGCAATTCCTGCGGTTTTTTTCCCGTTTAAGCGCGATAAAATATCAGGTTCCCTGTCATATTCGGCAATTACGGCAATTTCTGATAACCCGGCGTATTTTCCGTCTCCAAGAGGAATAAGGGCTTTATTAAGCGGTATGTTGTTAAATGAAAACTGATGTTTAGAAAAGTCAATTTCTTCCCGGTATGGCGGCAGATAACGACCGTCTACTGTAATAATAATTTCTCTGTCCTGCTGTATTACAGCGCCGCCTGTAAAAATTGAATCATTAGTTCCAAGAGCCGCCGCTGCCGCCTGAGGTTCAAGTCCGAGAAAGTTAATTTTTTCCTGATCAAGTATTATATATATTTCTTTTAACCCGGCGCCGGAGACAAAAATTTCTCCTGCGCCTTCAAGTCCTTCAAGCCTTGGTTTTATTATTTTTTCCAGCATCTGCGCTGTAAAGAGGTTTTCTTCTGCAGCAGCGGGAAAAGCCGCCGACCATACTGGAATTCTTGAATTGCCTGAACTTAAAATTTCAGGACGCTGCACAGATGAAGGCAGAAGTTCATAAATTCTTTGCGCCGCATCTCTTACAGCTTCATAATTTCCTTTGCCTCCTGTTTTAAAACGAATATAAACGCTGGTAAGACTGTTTTCGCTTGAACTTTGAATTGCCGTAACGCCGGGAATTGCAAAGAGAGCATCTTCGAGCGGAATGGTAATGGTTTTTTCCATTTCCGCAGCGTTAATTCCGTAATGTTTTATTTTTACAGCATAGAAACCTCCTGTATTTTCTTTTATTTTTCCGCCTGAGTTTAAAATGACGAATAACGAGATACAGCAGATTCCTGCCAGTATGCAGAGAGAAGCTTTTTTTCTTTCAAGCCAAAAAAATGTTTTCATTTTATTTTTTCTTCTTTTTGATGTTTCCATTTAAAAAAACGGATTAGGACAGGGGGAATTGCAAATAAACTGAGTAAAGTAGAAGCTGTTAATCCTCCCAGCATTGCAGCAGCCATGGATTTTTGCGAATTGCCCATAGGACTTAACATAAGAGGCAAAAGGGCGAAAATAGTTGTCGTTGTTGTGATTATTATTGCCTGAAAACGTTCACAAGCTCCCTGTAAAACAGCAGCTGCCGGAGACAAGCCGCAATGAATTTTCTGATCGCTGACTTCAAAAAGGATAAGGCTGTTGTTTACCACAAGTCCGAAAAGAGCGGTTAATCCCAATACAGCGCCGGAATCAATTTTTGAGCCTGATATAAACAGCGCAGGACCTGCTCCCGCAAGAGAGAAAGGGATACTCAGCATGAGAATTAACGGAAGAAGAAATGATTCAAATTGCGCTCCCATTGCCATGTAGAGGAGAATCAACACAAGGAAAATGTATATAAGAAGCGAACTTTTATAGCGGCTGAAGACCGATTCATTCGCTCCTGTAAACCACGAAAACTGAGAAGCGATTATATTGATCTGCGCAAGTTTTTTCTTTTCCTCAGGCGCGTCCGCGTAAATGACATCTGATCTGTCAAGCCGCGCAAGTGATGATTCCGCTTCCGTGCGCTCTATTCTGCCGAGAGAGCCAAGATACACAGTTTTGCCTTGAGGAGTTTTTAACAGCATTTGTTCGAGGCGCTGAACCGGATCGCCATGCATTTCCCTTTCGCCTGTTACGCGCACATCAAGCGGTCTGCCTTCGATTTCAAGCCTTGATGCGATTATTCCTTCGTTAAGCACATACAAAGCTTCCGCTATCTGCGCAGCCGATATTGAAAGATATGCGGATGCTTCCCTGTCCGGAAACAAACGCAGTTCAGGTCTTTGCCCCTGCGGTCTGAAACTTACTCCAATTAAAGAAGTATTAAGCGCCTCCTCTACAGCCGCTTTCCGTTCAAGAAGTTCATCCCTGTCTTTTCCGCTGATTACAAAAGTACGCTCTGCGGATAATCCCAGCAGAATTTCTGTCTTGTCTTTCGGAAAATATGCAGAAAAAGGAATCCCTTTGTTTTGCAAGGCAGCGGAAACTGTTTCATTTATATCAGCTAACGCCTTATCCGGTTTTGTTCCTTTTTTAAGCAAAAAGCGAAATACAAATTCTTCCTTTGTATAATTAATATCCGCTCTGCGGCTGATATCTTCTTCTTCAGCTCCAGCTTTTCCGTAAATTGCCTTTACAAACGGCAGTTCTGTAACAAGCCTCGATATTTCTTTTCCTGTAACAGCCGCCGTTTCAAGCAGTATTCCCGGCGGGTAAAAAAGAGAAACCAGTACTTCTTCAGATTCATCAGGATTTACAAAAACCATCGGTCTCATGAGCAGGAAAACTGTCCCTGTAATTACAAGAAAAACGGCGATAATAAAAAATTTTTCTGGCTTGCGAATCAAAGATAAAAGAAAACCCGCATACTTTTTTTCCATCGTGCCGTTTGATAAAATGCGGCGGATGTACAGGGTTTTTATCTTCGTTAATAAGGATGAACCGAAGATTTGCCGCTTCTTAAAAAAACAGGCGGATTTAATTCCGTTTAAAATAAATTTCTTTACAGCCGAAAAAGAGTCAAACGAAAAAGAATCAAAAAACATCCTGTAAAGCGCAGGAAGGCAAAATTGCGCATAAAGCCATCCGGCGGCAACTGATGTGACAAGCGCAACTGCGATGTCTCCGAAAAGGCTTCCCAGAGGACCCGGCAAAAATATGACCGGGATAAAAACCAGCCCCGTAGTCAGGGTGGAGGCAATGCTTGAGCCTGAAATTGTAAAGACTTTGTTCCCGATTTCCTGCGGATCCGGAACAGAGTCTCTTTTTCCAAAAGCACGGTGAAGAAGATTTAAAACAATTACGCTAATATCTGATACAAGCCCGATGCCCATTGCAAGACCTGCAAGGCTCATGCTGTTAAGTGATCTTCCGGTTATTGAAAGTACGCAGATGCCGGCTGCGGCTGATACAGGAATCGAAAGTGAAGCAAATACGCTGTATTTAAGGCGGCGGATAAAAATTAGAAGAACGGCAAAAACAGCCGATGCGCCGAGAGCGGCTGAAAAACACAGGTTTGTTATTCCGCTTAAAAGCGACGGGCTTGAATCCGTTACAATTTCAATTTGCGCGTCACGGGAAAAGAGCAAGGCTGCTTCATCAATGGTTTTTCTGATTTCTCCTGACAGCCGCAGCGGGTCAGCGCCGGGTCTGCGGAAAATTTCAAGAGAAGCGGCTTCTTTTCCGTTGTAAACAAATATACTTTCTCGCCTGGCAGTAGAAGATCTTAAATCTCCTGTATCTCCTATTGTTAATGTTCCGCCTGCTAAAGGAAGTATTATCTGCGACAGAGAGGCAGTTGAGTCAGGTCTTCCGGAACTTATAACAATCAGCTCCATGTTGCCTTCGCGGGCGTTTCCGGCGGGAATATCAGCGGTTTCCTGAGCAATAAGACCTGCAAGCTCTGAAGGAGAAATGCCGAGAGCCGCCAGCCTCGGCGTATCGAGAGACAGACGTTCTTCAATGACTTCACCTCCCGCAAGAACGACAGAGCCAACCCCGTCAATTCTGCGCAGCCGGGAGCGCAGTTCGTATTCCGCAAGGTTACGCGCAAATACGCTGTTTCCGTTATGCGAACTTACAGCAATCACGGCGTGCGGCTCATTTCCGGAATCTCCTGATGTTACAGACGGTTTTTGAACGCCTTCGGGGAGAGACGGATAAACGGCGTCAATGGCTTCTCGGACAAGAACAGAGGCGGACATTGGATCAGTTCCCCAGCGGAAGTCCATGCTTATTATCGAGCGGTTATCCCTTGAAACGCTTCGCATTCTTTCAAGCCCTTTAACCGGCGAAAGCCCGTCTTCAAGCGGAATTGTCACAAGCGTCCTTAATTCGTTAGCTGCCATTCCATGATAAACTGTTTCTACCGTTACTCTTGGAACTGAAAAATCAGGAAGCCTGTTGACAGGCAGGGTAAAAAGCGAAAAGACGGCTGCGATAATCTGCGCCGCCAGAATCATGATGACTGTTACAGGGCGCTTAATAAAAATATTGATCAATCCTCTCATGGCAGTCCTACTTTATGAGCGAAATCCGCATTGTTTTATCGTTTTTATTGCCGTAACTGTCTTTAAGCCCCGCTCCAATCTGAAAAACAATAAGCCCTATGTTCGTTGAATTAACAATAATCCCTGAAATTTCCGCTCTTGAATATTCTTCCCAGCCGGACTGCGGCTGAGGAACAGAGAAACCGGAAAATTTTATCTGACGCGGAGAAAATGTAACAACATTGTTGCTTGTTTCTATACGGAAGAGTTCCATAAGTGAAAACGGATCTATTGCAGCCTCCTGCGCAGTGTCAAAATAAAGTTCAATCCATGTTTGTACGCTTTCACCTGAAGGATAATTGTTATCTGATATAGGAATTAGATTAAAAACCGAATCTGTTCCAATGCTGAAAAGTTCAGGATTATTTTTGTTTTCAGGCGACATTGGCATTCTAAGACCTGTTAAAACCGGAGGTTTTGAATATATTCCGTCCGCGAAAATCCTGAAAATGTATTCGTCTTTGCTTTCATTGCCGGAAGAATCTTTAACTCCGGATTTTAACCTGATTGTAAACCTGCTTTCAAAAACGGGCGCGCTGTCAAACTTAAAAATAAATTCAGTATTAAAGAGAATATTTTCCGCAGGGGATTTATCCTGAACAAGCCCCGGAGCTTCTTCAGCGGAAAGAAAATTTTTAACCGTAAGAATGTCAACGGGTTCTGAAAAAACCAAATAAAGCATATCGTCTTTTTCCCATCCGCTGTTTTCTACTGGTAATTCGGCTGCGCCGGTATAACCTTTATCAGGTTTCAGCTCAGATAAACTTCCGTCTTTTGATTTTTTTGCGGCAAACACCAGGGAAGGAGCTTGGCGATCTGTTCCGGTTGTAAATTTGCTTAAAAATTCATTTCCGGCAGTCATACCGTTGTTATCTGTCAGCGAGGAAGCAATGCGAATTTCATATTGCCTGCTGTGAATCCATTGTTCCGACGGCTTAAAAACCGCCATTTTTTCATTTTCTTCAAGACGCCAGTAACCTGTTATGGAAGGACTAAAAGAAACATTTTCATATAATGTTTTTAAAGGGACAGAATTTGAAAAACAAAGACGGACTTCCGCCCTTGGATCGCTTACTTCCGCGTACATTTCAGGAAAACAGGAAATTAAATAAGGGCGCGTATTATCAGATCTCGTTGTAAATTCACGGAAAAAAGGTTCATCCAGGGAAAGTCCTTTTAAACTGCAGGCATCGGCTGAAAGATTGATAATGTAATCAATATTTTTTTCAAGCGGCGCCAAAGGATGAAAGATAATTTTATTTTCATCCCATAAAAAATACCCCTTTATCCGGTTTCCGTCTCCTGTTAAAGAGAAATTTTTTTCTACGCTTGCCCTGTCCGGTTCATGTGAAAAATTTAGCGATAAAATAATTTCTTCCGTTCCATTGTGATATCCTTCACCCGGAGTCCATGCCGTTATTTCAAACGGCATAGTCCTTAATAAATCGCAGGAACTTTGCAGTGTAATTGTTAAAAGTAAACATAATAATTTAATTTTCATTTGCTGTCTCCAAAAAAATTGTTATATCTTCTTTCATGTACATTCCCATTCCGTTTGTTACCCCGCTTTTGCCGCCTGGAATTGTCAGTTTGTAATAATGAGAAACGCCGGATTCGCCTTTTTTCAATCCTTCCCATTCCATGTGTATGCGGTCATTGTTAATCCAGTTAACGTATTGAAGAGCGGCAGGAGCGAGAGTCCTTGGAAAAAACGGTGTGAGTATTATTCTTTGCGCGGCATTTTGTTTTTCTTCCGTTGTGAAAGGCAGCGAAAAACGAATATAGAAGCTTAACTTATCTGTTCCGGATTCAATTTGAACCGGAATTGTCATGTTTGGCGAAATGTTGTTAAAGTTTGAACTAACTCCGGCTGAAAAAGAAAGAATATTAAGAAACGGAATATCAGGCGTAAAAGTGATTCTGTATTCATCCCCTGTTTTCAGCCCTTCGCTGTCTCTTGTGTCCGCTGATACTATCAAGGTGTATGCAGTTTCCGGTTCCGGATCTCTTGTAAAAATATAAACAATGCTTTTTTCCGATAGATATTCTGTTCTTCCCGTTAATGAAGGTTCGATGCGTACAGAACGAAGCGCATTATCTCCCATTGGTTTATTGAACTCAACTGCGATTCCCTGTCCCGAAGCCAAACCTGTTTCAATATTTGCGCCTGTCGGATACCATGAACCGCCTGAATTTAACACCGGAAAAACGCTTGTTACGCGGGGAAGAATCCGATCAATATCTGTAGTAAAGTAACCGGAGTATGTTTTCGCAAGCGGTACGCCGTCCGAGCTTTTCGCTGTTTCTCTCAGATTCCAGCGGTATGAAACCCAGGGAGAAAGAGCTTTGTCAGGAATAACCTTTAATTTTTTATCTTCGTTGAGCCATTCAAATATTTTATTTCCTATTCCTTCAATAGTTAAAGCGGATTCTGTTGAAAGTCTGTCCATGGGACGCGAGAAATAAAATTCAAGAACGGTATCTCCCGTGCCTATAGACCCGCCGTCCGCCGGATAATGATTTTCAAGCGCCGGAGGATCATTGCTGTTAACCGCGTAAAACGAAACAAAATGTTCAATGCGAAGTTCCCTTCCGTCAATTGAACGCACTGTTCCCGAAAGGCTGAGCGTATACCTGATTCCCGCTGTCCAGCCAGGCACAGGTATAAAGTGAAGGTTATTTCCGTCCCATAATAAATCTCCCTTCATTACTCCGTTATCTGAAGTTACCTGAAGGACATTTTCTGAATTTTTTACCATCCCGGTATTAAAACTGACTGTTACAGGACTGTAAGATCCGCTTAAAACTGAACCGGATTTACCGGGTTCAACGCTGAATTCGATCATGCGCAGATCCATAAAACCACATGATATTAAAAATATAGCGCATAACAAACAGATTAATAAATTATTCCGCAAGCGTAACATTGGTTCCCTCCCTTAAACCGGTATCCGGCCGCTGTACAATCAATTCTCCCGGATTTAAACCCGTTATAATTTCCCTCTCATCGCCGTAAACGGAACCAATAATTATTTTTCTCTCTGTTAAACTGCTTCCGTTGATGATAAAAACGTTTCCTTCGCTGTAGTTTTGATTCTTTTCGCTGTTTTGCTGCGCTGACCTGTTTAAGTTAGTTCTGTTAAAAATTGCGGATTCCGGAATAAAAATTACCTTTTTTGGAAGACCAAGGGTTACTGTAACGCGCGCGAACATTCCCGGTTTTAGTTTGTCAGGATTTACGGAAGGCGTATCATGCAGAAGCACTCGCACAAGAAAACTGAGGCTTTGGCTGTCCGCCTGCGGATATACCAAATCGACAGAACCCTTCCGCCTTTCTCCTGTTCCGTCTATCAATACGGAAGCGGGCATTCCTTTTTCGATCCGCAGAGCGTCTTTTTCGCGTACCGGAAAAATTGCGTAAAGCGAAGCTGTGTCGATAAGGCTTAAAATTTTATCCTGAGAGCGTACGCGTTCTCCCTCTTCGAGATAACGGGCTCCGACAATACCGGATGAAGGGCTTATAACCGTTAATTCAGCAAGCGCTATGTTAGCTGAAGAAAGCTCCTTTTCCGCGGCTTCAAGCCTTGCTCTTGCCGCTTCAAGTTCCGCCCGCAGGCTTGTTGTCATAAGCGAGACAAGAGCGTTGTGACGATCGCGTTCATCCAGAGGAACGGGAAATCCCGCTTTTACAAGGTCCTGATCACGGATGCCAATCCTGCGGATTTGAAGCTCTTTTTCCATTAATTGAATCTGTTCCCGTTCGGTATCAAGGCTGAAACGGCTTGTTAAAATCGCTTCTGTATGAATGCCGCCGGCGGTAAAAAGCGTTTCCTGATTCTGATGTTTGCGGCTGCTTTCTTCCCATCTTTTTTTTGCGATTATCAGTTCGGTTTCCGCTTTTTCAAGAACAAGCATCTGGGCTTCAGCCTGGAAAATTCCTTCAAGCAGCCTTGATTCCGCAAGAGTACATGAAGCAAGAGCCTGTGTATAATTATTTTCCGCTCTTTCTACAGCGAGATTAATCTGTGGATTTTCAAGAAGCAGCGCCATGTCGCCCTGTTTTATAAAATCGCCTTCGCGGAAAAACAGTTTCTTAATTACAGCATCCTGAGGGGAAGTAATATCAACTTTTGTAAGGAATGATAAACTTCCGAAACCTCCGGTTTCATCCGGCAGTTCGCGGACAACAGCCGCTGTTCCTTTTACCTTTTTAGCTTCATTGTCTGCCGGCTGTTTTGCGCAGGCAATAAGTATCAATACTGTCAGATGAATTAATAAAATTCTTTTCATTCTTCTCTCCTTAATAAGGTTGATTTATTAAATTAATCCTGAGGCAGATGTTTCTTCCGCCAGTCTTTTAAGCCCGCCGGGAGCCAAACCAAGAAAACGTTCAAGCTCGCGTTCAGCTTCAAGGAGAGCGGTCGCGGCTTCTACAACAGCGATTTCTCTTTGCGTCTGTTCAATTATGGCTTCCATCAGTTTTAATCTTGTAACAAGTCCAAGATCCAGTTTGATTTCTTCTATACGGCAGCGCTCGATGCCTATTGAGGCGGCTTCAACAGCAATCTTTTGTTTTTCTTCAGCAAGCGCGCATTTTTTTACAGCCGCCGCCGCTGCTCTTCCGGTTTGTTCAAGAATATTTTTGAATTTTTCCTTTTCCAGCGTAACTGCAATTTTCGCCTGGTGTTTTCTGAAACCGGCTGCCGGCTCCGGCAATGGGCTTAAACTGTTTTGTATCATTGCCGTTCTGTCGTACGGCGGCTCCCATCCTGCCTGTATTGCTGTACGGCTCTGAAACCATGGGCTTGAAAATTCGATATTTAATCCGACAGACCAGTTATGGCGTGTTAGCGGATAACGGTGTCCGCTTAGCGCGAAATTTCCCGATAAACGCAGGTTTGGTATCCATGAATTTGAAATTATTCTGTACTCAGCCTGTTTTTTGTTTATTGAGTGGCGAATCTCCGCAAGATCCGGATTTCTTTCCCTTGCAAGTTCTTCCGCCAGTTCGGATGCTGGAAGCGAAACGGATCTGTTAATATTGACTTTCTCCGTCAGGACGGGAAGGATATCCAGCCCCAGAAGCTCTGTAAATTGATTCTCCATCTCAGTCAGATCAAGCTGAAGCGAAAGAATGCCGATTTTTGCATCGGCAAGGCTGATATCGGCATTTGCAAGATCGACAGGCAGCGCAAGCCCAAGCTGCACTTCCTCATTCAGGATTCTTCTTTGTTCTGCAAGAACTGTAAGAGCCGATTTTCTGATTTCAAGTATCGCTCTTGACGATAAAATATTACGGTATGCGGCTATTGCGGATTCGGCTATTTCCGAAGCCATTCTGTCAATCTGCGAAGAAGAAAGATTTATCTCCTCTTTTTCAATGTTACGCGACATTATTGTTCTTCCGCCGTCAAAGACAAGCTGATCCACGCTGATGCCGAAATTCTTCATGAATGAATCTGCACCGATTTGCTGAAGGCGGTCATTTTCTGAAGCGCTTATGCTGAATCTCGGAAAATATGCCCTCCGCCCCCATTTCCATGCTCCTTCCGTGAGTGTTTGCGAAGCGCGTGAATACTTAAGATCGGCTGAAGATGAAAGGGCAAGTTCCGCTGCCTGGGAAAATGTCAGCGTTCTTGTGTTTTCGTTTGCGGAAATTAAACTGCAGTTTAGTAAAAGGAAAAATAATATGGTTATAAAGACTGATTTATTCCGCATCACATAACCTCTTTAATTATATTTTCAAGGTTAATAATTGTGCGTAAGAGCGGAGTATCCCACGGAAGCATTGCTTTGGCGCGGCTTAGGTCATCCAGCGCTTCCTGCCTTTTTCCGGCTGTCCAGCGAAGTCTTGCCCTGTCCAGCAGAACCATCGCGTTTTCCGCCGAAAATTCCGCAGCCCTGTCCAAAAACGCCGCCGCTTCATCGTTTTTTCCGTTTTGAAAAGCAAGTTCAGAAGCAAGCCGCAGGGCGCGGATATCCTGAGGATTATCGGCAAGAAGGGATTCTGTTAATTTTACCGCCGCCTGAAGATCATCTTTTTCATTCAGTATTCGCGAAAGATATATTTTTGCCTCAAATGACGAAGGTCGCTTTTTCAGCGCCCTGCGGCATGTTTTTTCCGCATTTTCAAAATCACCGGAAAAATATTCCGCTTTTGCGCGCAGTATCAGCGCAGGATGAAAATTCTTCTCTCCGCAGAGAATTTCCGCAGTCTCTGAAAACCTTCCTGAAGCATACGCCTCCGATGCACGGGCATAAAGACGGATTGTTTCTGTTTCCGGGGCTTTGGCGCACGAAACAAAAAACAGAACAGATGCGGTTAATAAAAAAAACTTATTTCTGCGCAAATAATGTTTCATATTAACCCCGGCTGATGTAAGAAAGCCTTTCAGCCGAACGCCCGGATGAACCTGCAGCCTGCCTTGCGAAATATTCGCGGAAACCAGGAACAGGAGTTAATGCTCTGAGAGCTCCTGCGGCATAAACCGTATAAGGGTTGTCCGGCAGACTGATTAAAGGTAATAAGGAGTCAAGAAGTTCAGGATTACCCGCGTTGATGGACATGGAAATAATCGATTCAATTTCCTTCTTTGTTTTTATAGAGGAACTGTCTTCGTTTTTTAAGCCGATATGGGAAGCCAGTATTCTGCGGCATTCATCGGCAAAAGGTCCCTGTATGGATGTATTAATGCAGTTTTCCGCATAATCCGCCGCTATTGCGCCTGAAAAAGCTTTCGCTCCCCTGTACCAGTATTCAGGAAATTGCACATAACGGGCGCGGATTGCCTTGTATGCCGCGCCTGTGCGCCTGTCTTCCGTTTCTGAGGATGCCCTGTTTATCTCCAGAGCGCAGACAAGCATCATCCAGCTTCCAAAGCTGTCAGGCTCCTCATATTGATCAAAGAGCAGCGCAAAGCCTTCTGAAGCTTCAACCCACCGTTCTTTAACAAACGCAAGAACGGCATTGGCGGCGGCAGTAACCTGATAATCGCTTTTCGTTTCCAGTAAATTTAAAAGACCGTTTTCAATTTCTTCTTTTTGAATTAGTCCCCTGCTGTAGGCATGAGCAAGTTCTTTATATGCTGCGGCGACTGCCCCCGCATAATCACCTGCATTTTCCCGCAGTGTTGACTCTGTCAAAGCCATGCCCTGAATCCACGAACCTACCCTTTCAAGCTCGGCAAGCTCATCCAGCGAACGAAACAGCGACCTTCTTCCGGCTTCATCGCCGGTTATATCCGCAGATAAAGCCGCTGTTTGCACAGGATTAAACCGCCGCTTTTCGGCGTTCTGCTGCCTTTCAGCAGCCTGCTCCTTTTCCTGCCCGGTTTGAGGATTTCCTCCGCCGCAGCCGGATAAAACAAACAAAAGAGAAAGTAAAGCAAAAGAAATAAAATAGATTTTCATAAGCAACTCCATGAAAAAGATTTTTCACCCTTATATGGGTGCGGAGATGCTGATTTGCTTTACTGAAAATGATTTTTTTGAAAATATTTTTTTAATTTATTTCAATTTAAAAATGGCTGGTCAACAAAAATCAGGGAAAATACAAAAAAGAGCGGCTTTATTTTTTATTAATAATACTGTCAAAGCGGCTGTTTATATCGTCTTGAATATTTAGTTTTAGATTATTAAGCATATTCGAAATAATCATCGAATTATCCTGTAAAGCGTTTTCGTTTACGGGAACTAATAATTGAAAAGCGGAAACGCATAAAACCCCTGCCAGTTTTGTAAGCATTTTATCGCTTACCCAGGTTCTCTGACCTTCTATTCCTTTAATCATTTGTATGGAAACATCCGCAAGTTCTGCCAGTTTTTCCTGGCTGATATTTAAAGCCTCTCTTCTGGCTTTTATATTTCCTGACAAATACTCTCTTATCGGCTCAGGTTTTATACTATTTCTCCTGTAATTTTATGGTATATCAATATTGGTACTTGACAATCTAATATTATTAACCTAATGTATTAACAATAATGAACTATTGGTTTATTATTAATATCAGTGGTTTTATTGGATAATTTTTTATTCGCAACAAAGAAAGGAAAAAGTATGAAAAACACAGCGAAAATTTTTGGAATTATCGTTCTTGCAGCGGTAATTGGATTTATAGCTTCATGTTCAGGAGCGGGAGCCGGAGGAGGGAATACAGAAAAAACCGGAACCATCAACACAGGCGATCAAAACAACACCTCAGCTAACGAACCTCTTGTATTTGAAAGCATTGTTAACGGCGAAGTATTGCAAATCATCATAAGCCGCGAGCCCATTAACAGGTCTCTTGCAAGGTCTTCTATAACGCCGAAAAACGGCGATTATTACGAGATAATACATGGAAACAAGGTTATCTCAAAAGGGATAATAAGCTCAGTGATCGCCGCTGATAAAGACGGATGGAGCGAGATTGTTTTTACCCCTTCTTCTGATTCGCCCTGCGGCAATAAAGAGTCCTTTACGGGAACGGTTAATCCCGGTGACGTTGTAGATTCATCAGGTGTTCGTAATGGCGGAAAACTAACAATACCGCAGCTTCCGTACGAAGGCGGAGTGCTGACAGGTATTGAAGCGGATCAAATTGATGATACCGAAAGCGGCGTTGTAATTGGAGCTGCAACCATAAACTTAAAGGGGCAAGTGTGGACTATGGGTGAAAGCGGATATTATGATGTACACTTTACCGGAAACAGAGAAATTACTGGTATTTATTATTATGACTATAATGACTATGGTGAATATGTCGAAATTGGCGGAAACGGTTCAATTACAAACGGGCTATTTAATTTTACTATAGGTACACCCGCTGAATTAACAAATATTACAACAGCATTTTCCGTGATGGAAATAATGGATTATTGCTATTCAAATTTCAATATAAGTAATAATGATGCGCTTGGTGCTACCTTAGATTTTTTAACAGCAGGTGGTACATTAAATGATGGTGCATATGAGGTGTTTGGGAGGATGCATGGTGAGATACTAGGTGACACCTTTGAAAGTATAATATATATATACGTTGATCGGGATGTTGTTGTTACTGGGAACGGTAAATCATTTGGTAGCGGCGTTCATACGTCCACTACTACAGACCTTAATTTAAATCTGAAAGCAGGATGGAACACTTTATACAGAAAAGAAGTTAGTGGTACTGATTATATCATTTCTTCTTATTCGTTAAATAATCCATCTTATATACGATGGATTATTTATACATATGATAACAATGGTTTCGGTGTAGGACCATCATTACCATCTGTTAGGCACTGACTAAAACCTACACTTTTAAGACACCGTTAGGGATGATCTCGAATCATGAGAGGGCTCCCTAATGGTATCAAAGAATTCTAACCCATACAATAATTTTTCACTTTTGAGCAAGCGCCATGCATGGCTGTACCATATATATATAGAAACTCTTGTAAAACTTCAGTTTTGTAACAACTTCCACTAAAACCGCAGTTTTGCAGGCGGCTCTATTTAAGGAGAAAAACCATGAATTTAACAATTGATGATGTTGATGCAAAAATAATTGAAATCCGTAAAGCAAAGGTTTTATTGGATTGTGATGTCGCTTATTTGTATGGGGTAGAGACAAGAGAAATAAATCAGGCTGTAAAAAATAATCCTGATAAATTCCCAGACGGCTATATTATTACTTTTAATAAAAATGAAAAAAGCGAACTGATCAAAATTTTTGATCAGTTCAAACCTTTAAAACATTCTTCAGCCCCGTTAAAAGCATTTACCGAGAAGGGCTTGTATATGCTCGCCACGATACTTAAAAGCCCAAAAGCAACGCAGACAACTCTGACAATAATCGAAACATTTGCTAAAATCCGTGAATTGACAAGAACTGTCAAGGAACTGGCAGTAAAGAAAAATAAAGAAGAAAAGAAACCGCTAATGCAAAAAAGCGGAGAAATCATATCAGATATTTTAGGCGATTCATTAAATGTTTCCGAAACAGAAACAACATTTGAATTAAATTTAGCTGTGATGAATATCAAACATACGGTGAAAAAAAGTAAGGATAAAAACCAATGACAAGGCGAGAACGCAAGAATGCCTGTACTTAGTTTTACCTTTTTCCAGCGCTACGGCGTGTTGACTTTTTCATCCACAACCTTCGGTTGTATATTCTGCCTCCGAGCACACTGCGCAAGCTAAAGCCTGCGCGCTTTATTTATCATTTTACCTTTTTTCAGCGCTACGGCGTGTTGATTTTTTCATCCACAACCTTCGGTTGCATATTCTGCCGCCAAGCCTGTAGGGCTATTCCAAACGCTACAGAAACATTTAGCGAAGCTTTTGCGCCGTAACAGGGGATTGAAACCCTGCCCAGGGAAGTCTCGGCTGCCGCAAGAGCGCGGGGGCTGACGCCCAGTTCTTCAGAGCCGGCGATTAACAGACCGCGGTTCGGAAAGGGAAATTTATCTATTGGAATGCCTCCGGTTTCCAGGGCAAAAACAGGATAGGGTAACTGAAGATTTTCCTTTTCCACAAATAAATTCCGCCGTTCCCACGGCACTATTTCTATACAGCCCATTGCGGTTCTTTGCGCCCTGCGGTGATGCGGATCTGCGCAGAATGGAGACAGAATTATTTTTTCAACGCCGAAACTTTCCGCGGTACGGAACATTGCTCCTATATTGAAAGGAGAGCGTATATCTTCGAAATAAACCTGCATTCCCTCAAAGATTTCGCGTTTTACGGGATCAAGTCTGCCGTTGCTGCCTGTAAAATCCCAATCAGCCTGATCGCGGTCTGTTTCTGCCAGTAAAAGATGTTTTAAACAATTCAGGGAGCGTCTAAACATATCGCAGCCACCCATGTTTTCTGCTTTAAAAATATCCGCAGCTTCACCGAATATTTTCCGGGCGTCTGCGGAGAAAAGTTCATCCTTCATCAGCAGTTTGGCGGCATCAGTAAAAAAGGCAATTTCTGTAACGGAGAAAACATTTAAGTTTTTCACGGAAGAAAGACAGAGTCTGTTTTCCGCCATAGCGAATACTTTTGCAATTTTCCTTAATTTTTGCGTACGGGGCAGATTTTCAAGTTTATACAAAGGTATCATAAGGCTGTTAATTGCTGTTCATTTTTATTAGCTGTTCTATCTGCAGCATCACATAATCCTGAAACTTGGGAGACAGCTCGTTGAATAAGGATATCATTCGCTGTAATTTTTCTCCCGGAGTGCTGAAGAATATGTCACCTTCGCCTGTTTTAAGCCATTTTTCATTAACGCCGAATGTAAGCGAGATTAAATGTATTATTCTTTCATTTACCCTTCGATGTTCGCATTCAAGTTCTGCAATATAACCGTTACTTATATAGATAGCTTTCGCAAATTCCACTTGCGACATATTTAATGTTTGCCGTAAATGTTTAATGCGCTTGCTGATTGTCATAATAATATCATATTATAATAATACTCACTATGCAATGTTGGAATTTTCAATTTGTATAAGTTATTTTCGTGTGAAATGACCTATATAAAAATAAACTATTTACAATACTCACATTTTAATATAATATGCTCACATACAGAGTGACATGGAGTAGCAGAATGAATCCGGAAGAAAAATTGAAAAAGGTGTGCAATGACTTCTCATTGCTTGGCGAAGAACAGCAGGACTACATACTTGGTATTCTTCAGGCGCTTGTCTTTGCAAAATCATCATTCAATCAATCTCAATCTGAAGCTGATAATTGCAATAAATCCTGCTGTCATCAATCAGACAGCAGTAAAGAAGGATGATTTTTCTTGTTTGATAGTTTATATTAAATGTTATGGAAAGAATCAAGGATAAAAAACCGAAACGGCTTTTAAAAGTTTTTTTGGTATTTATCTGTGTTTTTCTGATTGTTTCCGCCGTTTGTATTATTTATTCCCTGATTTTTAAAATTGACTCAGGCGCTTTAATTCCTGATTCTGCGGTTTTCCGGATAAGTATTTCCAACCCCGTCCGTATGCTTGACGGAATAATCTCTCATGAGTCTGTACATGAAATATCATCTGTTCCTGCGCTGGCGGGAATTTCGCCAATACTCGGTATTTTAAATGAAAATAAACTTTTAAAAAATCCTTTTGTACGCTTTGCGCTGCGCGGAAAGCTTGAATTCGCCCTGCTTCCATCAGGAAGCAATCTTTCACCGGAAAGCAAACTTCCAGAAAGCGGTGGAAATACGCTTGCTGCCGCATGGGATATGGGATTTTTTTCGCCGTTACTGCGGATATTTCCGTTTATATCAGGATTTATTAATATTCCCGGTCTTTACTATGTAAGGGCAGGAAATAATTCCCGTTTTGAATACCGCGCTGACGGCATGACGCTTTTTATCGGTCAATATAAAAATCTGCTTTTTGCCGCCGGCAGTTCGGATGTTTATGAATCACGTTCAGCTAACGATGTACAGCCATTTAAAAACATCAAATCTTCATCATACGACGCCGTTATTCTGCTCTCTCATGATTTTATTCATGATCTTTTTGCCGAACAGGATCCTCGAATTGCGGTAATTCTTGATAATATCGAATTTGATTCCTTGGCTGAAATCGGTGTTTCAGTATTCGCAAGAAAAATTGAATTTGTTCTTGCTGCGCCTGTAACATCAAGAAAACCGGCATTAAGCGGTTTTCTCGGACAGCGTTCTCAGACGCCGTCAATGGCTGAACATTTTCCATCCTCCGTGCAATACGCGACAATTCTTTCCGCCGGCAATCTGGCGGAACTTTACGAAGCGGCTCTTGTTTTTTCTGGTTCTGATCTTGATGACACTTTGAAAATGGCGGACTCTTCTGCGCGTACCATACTTGGTCTTACCCTTGATGATCTTTTGTTTTCGTGGCCGGGAAAAGAATTTGCAGTCTTCGGGATGGAAGGTCGTCCTCACCCTGTTTTTGCCGTTCAAATTTCCAATGAACGAAAACGGCAGGAGGTTTTTGACAAGGCATTCAGATCGATTTTTATCAATGAGGATGTAAGATTAAATCTTGACGGAACGCGTATACCCCGTGTCGCTACTCCAGAATTTTTACAATCCCTTTTAAGAAAATGGGATATATTTTTACCTTCGCCGTATTACACTGTTTACAGGGATTTTCTTCTTATAAGCGAATCCGCCGATACTCTTCTTTCTGCGTTACGCGCAATGCAAAGGAACGATGTATTGCCTAAAAATTCCGTATGGAGGGATATTGCCGGAGGGAAACCCGCCGCAAGCGCTTTTAGTCTGTACTATTCGCTTGATCTTTCGATGCCGTTCTTCCTGCGGAAAAATACCGCTCTCAGCGGCTTTCTGTCGCTTTACAGGCAGGGACTTATACGTTTGGGTTTTGACAAAGGTCTTGTAAATCTCAGCATTTCACTTGTTCCCGGTTCAGGAAACGGCGTAACGCTTGTAAGCGGCTATCCGCTTGATACGGGAGGAAGTCAGGCGAATCAAGTTTTCGGAGCGGGCAGGGGAGCAGGCAGACGGATATTTTTCGCTTCCGGAAACGCTTTCGCTTCTGTGAATCTTGCAGATAACAGTATCAATGTGATTGAAGGACAGGACAGACAGTGGATCATTCCCGCAGACGGAGTCGGGAAAAGAGAAGATGCAAACGCCTGGGTTGTAAGCGATCGCGGGCGGGTAACGCTTGTAAACGGCAATCTGGAACCGGATCAATTATTTCCGGTGCTTACGGGCTTGAAAATTTCCGCTTCTCCTGCCGCTTATGAAGGCAGGCTATATCTTTGCGGTGAAGACGGAAAAGTGTATGTTGTAAACGAAAAAGGCGGTGTGAAAGTATGGGAAACAGCATTCATTGCGGCTGTTCGTTCGCCTCCTTCTTTTTTGACAATTTCCGCAAGAAACAGTACGCGCAATTTTGCGGCGGTTTATCCAAAGAGCTTTTTCGGCGAGATATGGCTTCTTGATAATGACGGAAAAGCGCTCCCCGGCTGGCCTGCGCCGGTATCTGCCGGAAATGATGATTTTTCTGCGAATACCGGCATTGGGTTCGGTTCACCTCTTTTATTTGCATTTAACAACCGTGTTTACGCAGCTTTTGTGAGTCAGACAGGAGAGCTTATGCTGTATGATGAAAACGCTTCCCGTGTTCCGCCGTTTCCCATGTATCTTAGAGGTTTATTCTATCACCAGCCTGTTTTTGACGGGCAGTATCTCTGGCTTATTTCGTCCGAAGGAACCTTGTTCCGGGCAGGTCTTGACGGCGAACTTTTATATCATAACATACCCGGTTTATCCGTAATGGAAGAAGGTTATATTACAGTTTTTGACAGTGACGGCGATAAAACACCTGAAGTTTTCATAACAGGAGAAGGAAACGCGCTGTATGCGTTTACGCGCAGTTTCCGGTCTCTGGAAGGATTCCCTCTTCCGGTTTGGGGAAGACCGCATTTTGCGGAAGCGTCCGTCATCGGCGGAAAAGCGGAAATTATCGGCATGGGAATGGATCGGCGGCTGTACCGCTGGCAATTCAGATAACGGAGGTATAGATGAAAAAAACAAAATATTTACTGTTGATTGCGCTGATTTGCACCTCATGCGCTTCAATGGGAAAAGAAATCATAATTGAAAGCAACAGTATCCATGAAGATAATGATCTTCCGAAGCTTGAAACGGCGATTGTTCCTCTGGAAGCCGCGGGAGGGACTGAGACGCGCAGACGGCACAGTGAAGCAGCGTCAGTGCGGCAGATGATTAGCGGAATGGAACGGGAAGCGTCAGCCGACGCTGACTATTCGGGAAAACTTATTGCGTGGTCGGGCAGGCTGTCCATTATTGAAGGGAGGTACAGCGAAGCTCAGCGTTTATATAGGCAGTCTGCCGCTGTATCACCAGGAAATATTCCCTCTGTTATTTTGGGTATACGGCTTGAAGGAGATCCTGCAAGACGGCTTGAGATGATAGAAAGGGAACTGGTTATCGCAGGACAGTCAGGAACCGGAGAACTGCAGATTGAAAGAGGGAGAGCCCTTTTTGAACAGAACCGTTTTTCCGAATCTGCCGGCGCGTTTGATATTGCTTTTTCTTCGGGAATAAATCCTGTTTATAAGGAAAACTATACGGCAACCCGTAACCAGGCATGGGAACTGAGAAATACTTCCGGTATTGGAGCGGGAACTTTTGAAATGCTTGGTCAGGAAAGCGTCAGCTGGAATGATTGCATAACGCTTGCGAAAAACGAGACCCAACTGCTGCGTTTTCTCACCGGAGGCAGGGATATGCCAAACGCCGAATTGTTCAGCCGTCTTTTGGATCGGGCTTTTATACCGTTTACACAGGACATCAATGTAAACGAATGGCCGAATGCAAGACCAAGGATAAATGAAGCTGTTACGCGCGCAGGCGCGGCATGGTTTATCTGGCATCTGTATGCGGAATCCCGCGCTGACCGCGGGCTGCTTTCACGCTATTCAGCCCGTTTCGCGACAGGCGTTAATCCGCGAAGCCCTGTAGCGGATGTTCCTCCTCTCTCTCCGTTCTTTGATTCAATACTTGGTTGTATTGAAACCGAATTTTTATCTCTTCCCGACGGCCGTAATTTCCGCGCTTCTCAGCCGGTACGGGGCGTGGAATTACTTACAATACTGAAAAGGATAAACAATTGAAAAACAGAAAAACAAAAATAGTATGTTCAATCGGACCTTCTTCTTTTACTGATGATGTTGTGCGCGATCTTATTCTTGCGGGAATGAATGTAGCCCGCCTGAATTTTTCCCATGAAAATCATGAAGTTCATAAAGTTTCGATAGACCGCGTCAGGCGTGTATCCCGCGAGCTCGGAAGGCATGTTGCGATTTTACTGGATACCAAGGGTCCGGAAATCCGCACCGGAATGGCGGAAAATGACGGTAAAATTACTATCAATAAAAATGATCATGTAGCTGTGACGACTGACGGCTGCCTGACTACAGCGGCGCAGGGGCAAAATCCCGCGCGTATTTCAATTTCCTGGAAAGACGCTGTGTCCAGATTAAGCGGCGGTCATCATATACTTGTCGCTGACGGGCTTCTTGATCTTGAAGTGCTTGATGTTTCGAACAATGTGATAAACTGCAGGGCAAACAACGCCGCCGTAATCGGCAGCAGAAAAAATGTTAACCTTATCGGCATACATGCAAATCTTCCAATTATGAGCGAGCAGGATAAAAAAGATATTGCGTTCGGCGCTAAAGAAGGCGTTGATTTTATCGCCGCAAGCTTTTTAAGTTTTCCTCATGAAGTTTTAGAAATTAAAAAATATCTTGAGAGTCTTCATGCATCAATAAAAATAATCGCCAAAATTGAATGTCAGGACGGAGTGGATAACATCAGGGAAATTGTTCATGCCGCAGACGGGATTATGGTGGCGCGCGGCGATCTGGGCGTACAGCTTCCTACTGAACAAATTCCGTTAGTGCAAAAACAAATAATCAGTATATGCAGAAAAATTGGGAAGCCCGTAATTACCGCAACCCAAATGCTTGAATCGATGATTGTAAATCCGCGCCCTACACGCGCCGAACTGACCGATGTTGCCAACGCGATCTTTGACGGAACTGACGCAGTAATGCTTTCGGGAGAGACTGCAAGCGGCGTGTATCCTGTTGAAGCGGTAAAAATGATGGATAAAATTGCGTGTACTGTAGAGCAGTCGTATGAATTCCGCGAGCATATGGAAAGTATTCGCAATGAATGTTTAGTGGAAGACTACAATCCGCAGGAAAATCTCGGCATAATAATGTCGCGCTCCGGCGTGGATATTTCAGCATCAGTTAACGCTAAAGCGATTGTTACGCCGACGCTTGGAGGCAATACAGCGCGGCTTCTCAGCGTGTTCAGACCGTATCAGCCTGTACTTGCTGTTACGCCGAACGATCGGGTTGTACGTGAACTGCAGTTATACTGGGGAGTTAATCCCTGCTACGCGCCGATAGCGGATGAAACGGAAAGCATGATTCAGAATTCCATGAGAGTGGCATCAGAAACAGGAATAGCTTCCATATCGGATAAAATTGTACTTGTCGCGGGCTTGCCGGTTCAAAGCCCGAATATGGTAAACACTGTTCGCGTAATAATTTTAGGAACGATTCTTGCCCGTTCAACCTCAGGAGGTTTTTCAAATTCTGACATTACGCGGGTCTGGGGCAGATTATTTCATGCCGAAAATCCGAACGATGCGCGTGAAAAAATTATCCTGCTGGGCGGAGAAATACTTGCGTGCCGGGCGCTTACCAAAGACTTTACTCCCATTGTCAGAATAGTGAAAGGCATTATCTGTGAGGAAAAATCGGAAATATCAGATTCAGACCTGCATGATATAAACCCGAATCTTGTCTGGCTGACTCATATCAGGCATACGCCGGAAAAACTTGAATCCGGATTGACGGTAACTATCGACGCAAAGGAACTGCTTGTGTATGAAGGTTCGGTTTAATTTGTAAAAACTGCCGGATAATTTTAAGTTAAAAAATACAGGACTTGTGAGACAAGTTGTTTGTGCATAGCCCAAATGACGAGTTGTCGAACAAGTCAATTGATTAATTTTTTAAATATTTTCTTGCTGCAAAATGGAATTCATATTCATACTCAGGAAAATAGCTTAAAATAGAAACATTGTTTTTAGCTAATATATTTCTATATGATATTTCATTCATATTGTATACATCATTATAAATCATTTCATTGTCATCAAATATTAATTCATCTTCAATTTTAAAAAACATTGCTATATACCTTAAAAATGGATATAATGTTGATGAATTTATATTTATAACAGTATCTGCGGAATATTTATTTCCATTAGTATTAATATATATCGTTGTTAACTCCCAATTTGTTTCTGGCAGACGGACAATTATATCAATAATTTTTCCATGTTTTTCATCAGCATAGAGTATGTTTATTATAAATAATAATAAACATAAAATAGGAATTCTAAATTTCATTATGTATCTCCTTTTATGCAATCATAAATCATCTCTTATCGAATTTATTTTATTTTCCGCTTCTACATAAGCCATGAATTTACCATGCTCCAGTTTTTCCTTCATTGCCGTAAGGCGCTGCCCTACGGCAAAATATCCAACCGCCTGCTTATATTCGACTTCCCGAAGAATAAAAGTTATTTCTTTTTTTGTTTCAGCAACGCTTTCAATTTTATATTCGCCGTTGTTTGGATCTGTCAGCTTAGTAAACCGGGTTAGGTTATTCATGCGCTTATTCCTGTTCCGCCCGATAATTCACGATAAGATCAAATGCTTTTTGTAAAGGCTCCATGTCCCTTTCAAGTAAAGCCCTTGTATCATCGCCGACAAAAAAGCTCTCACACATCGCCATCATGTCCTGAATTTCCTTTGAAAGAAAAACAATAAGCCTGGCTCTAATTTCAGGATTTTTTAAATCCTCCTCATGCTCGTAGCAGTTGTTAACATTCAAGACATGTTGAACTGTCTCCGGTAATAATGTTTTCATAAAACACTCCTTAAAATAAAATTGACTGCTTGGGGTGTGGGCGCCCCAAGCGGCTGGCACTTAAAGCGCCTTAATAAAAAATAATATAACATGCTGTAAAGAAGATTTTTCAGAGAAACGGAGAGTTGGAAAATCTTTTTTATCATGGTTATACATTGACAGCGTCCATTAAATTTTGCGTTTCATAGCAAAGGTTTTTAAGAATACTCTGCAAAAAAGGAGAGTCCGCTTCAATAGAAGAACAATAATATGCAACATTACAAATATTTTTAATAGTAGATAATCTTACAAGAAGATCCGAACATCTTATAAAATTATTATTTTGCTGTCTATTATGTGCTTGAACTGTTGTATAAGTTGCCGTTTTTTCAGGTACTTGAATGTAGTCGCTAATTAGCGAACCGTGACATTCATTAAAATTTATCTGTTTACGCATTTTTTGCCTCCTTTGCATCTTCTGCGACGTAAATAAGCGGTCTGCACTTCTTTGCAATATTGATCTCATCTTTCAGACTGCCGATTGTGTCATACGCAAAATTGCGCGATTCTTCCATGACAGAAACAAGTCGATCGTAGTTTGCCGTCAGTTTTTCGTAATACTCGATCGCGCTGTTGGTCATTTTTACGCAGTGTTCAAGATCATGGATGTAGTTTTTAAGAGCACTGCCACGCTCTTCAGCGGTAGAGCCTATACAGTGTACATTTGGGTAGACAAGAGACTGAAGCATAACGTGCCAGTCTGGACATGCTATCGGTTGATAGCCTTGGGTGGTTTTTGATGCCATATGGGCACCTCCTATGGTTTGGTAAGCCTGGCAGCCTTCAAATGTGAATCATGATTCACATTTGAAAACAAAAAAGCCGAACTGTTACCACGCCCATAGAGCGCCCGGGCTTCACAGCTACCGGACAGTTCGGCTAATTAACCGAAGGATACACCATCACAAATTCGAACCTAGGTTCGAATTTGACAGGACATAAAAAAGCCGCATTTGTGACGGTTGCGGACGCCGCTATGGTTATGGTACTTACAGTATCGGACTAAAAGCGGCGTTTCGTCAAGCGTTTTTTTATGTATCGGAAAATGCTTAAAAAGCTTAAAGACAAAAAACGCAATAGAAGCCCTACAGCAGCCCCGGAATCATTTTCACTATTTAAGAAATAAAACCTCACCACGGGGCTATAGACCGTTGAAAAAACGTTGAATTTTTTATTTCTGAAAAGTAATATTTTATGTTATTCAAAAAACATGGGAATTTGACATCACAGACGGTATAAAAAAGGTATCATTTAACGAAAATTTAAAGGGGTACATTCAATTTTAATTTGTTTGCCGTATGGATTTTACCTTTTTAAAAATAAAACCTCACCATGAGACTTTTTAAAATATTTTTTCAACTCTCCGTTTCTCTGAATAATTTTATTTTTTTTGAGTTCTAATGTATGTATGAGAATTAGAAAACGAGAGATAGTCCGCGCCGGAATTTACGGCACAACGGAAAATCATCAGATCGTTACCGCTAAAGACATAAAAGAAATTGAAGAAACATTTTCCGATATAGGCAGCGCTCCGATCCAGTTTGGACATTATTCAGACGCAGCCGAGCCGCGCCTTGGTAATGTTGTATCTGTCTACAGCGATAAAAACGGAAATTCCCTTTATGCGGACATTGAAGAGCATGACGCTCTCGCCGATGCTGTTGATTCAGGGTTTTATCCTGATGTTTCAATCGGTGCAAGGCAGCGCGCCAAAGACGGTAAAATGTATCTTCACCATCTGGCGTATTTAGGACAGGAAGCGCCGGCAGTTAAAAAATTAATTGCAAAAATTAAGGAACCGCTTAAAATCGCCGCTGCCGATAATTCAGACACTCAAGTCTTATTCCCGGCGTTAGGCGAATTTATGATGAATCTCTCTGAACCTGTAAAACCAAAAAAGGAGGAAAACAACGTGACAGAAGAGGAAGCAAAAAAACTTCAAGACGAAAACGAACGGCTTAAAAGCGAACTTAATGAAAAAAGTGTTGAATTATCCGATTCAATCAAGTTTAAAGCCGCAGCCGAAAGGGAGCGTTTAAAAAGCGCATTAAACGCCGCGAAAATCCCGACAACGCAGCAGGAACGATTTTAACAAATCGCCGCCGCTATTGAGCCGGGAAAAATTATCGAACTGTCAGACGGCGCCGGAGGCACGGAAAAAATAAGCGTGATTGATACGCTTATCCGTGTTGTGTCTTCTATGCCGTCACCTGTCAAGGAAGGAGCGCTAAACCTTAGCGATCTTGACGGACAAAACCAAAACAAGCGCGACTACAACCGCTTGAAAAATAAAGGATAAGGAGAAAAACCTATGGATCTTGGAAGAATTGAAATTGAGGGTACGGGGCTAACAAAAGGACACCAGCCTGTTATTATTTCAGGAAAAATCAAAGAAGGATCAGTATGTAAAATTAACGGTCTTTTATCACTGGATAAAACAACCAGAGAATTTGAGCCGTACAATTTTACAACACCAGGCGGATCCGCGCGTATCGCTCTTGACGAAATTTCAGCGTCTACTACAACCGCCAGAATATTACTTCACGGCACATTCAACGCTGATGAAGCAATCAAAGCAAACGGCGATAAGTTGAGCGCGGCAGAACTCGCCGCCGTTCAGGAAAACAGTCAAATTTATTTTGTCTAAAAAATCATTTTAAGGAGTATATAACATGAATATACAAACATTAAATCTTTCCAAGTATTTCACGCTTGAAGCAAATATTGGACGGCTTGAACGCCTCCCGGAAATTAAAAGCCCTATCATGGACTTGGTATACCCGGAATCTAAAAGATCAAACTATCCGCGATCAATCGTTGCGCTAAAAGACCTTCCAAAAGAAGTAAAAAACGTACCTGTAATTATGAGAGGTACGCAGGCGGTACCGATAAGCGATAAAAAAGGCGCAAGCGGTTACGAGCCGTTCCCCATTGAAACAAGCATGACATTAACCGCCGCCGATCTTAACGATCTACTCGCTGCGGGCTTTACCGAGAACGCGCAAGCGGAGATAGATCAAAAAGTTGATCAGCTGCGCAGAATATCCCACGCGACAACCGAAGCCCTCGCTGCGCAGTCTTTAACAGGAAAAATAAACTATTCTGTCCGGGGCGCGTTAGCTGACAATTCAGAACTGTACACCGCAGATTTTGGAAAAACAAAAACCCATACCGTTGCAAAGAAATGGGATGACAATACCGTAACAATGGCAGACATTATAAAAGACTGCTTGGCTATGGGAGACTTGGCAAAGGGTAACAGTTTCGGCAATGAATTAACCGTTCTTGTCAATTCAACAGCTTTTAATTTGGTTGTTAACCAGATATTAAAGTTACAGAATAACAGCCTTGGCATTACATTGTCAGATAACGCGATCCTCTTCCCAGGGTTTACGCTGCGCCGTATTGCATCGACTTATTATGATTATAAGTTGAAAACAGACATTCCGGTTATTCCAAATAAAAAAGCCTGCGCAATTGCGACGGACGCGCCGCATTGGCTGCCTTACTGCGCGATAGACGATATAGACGCGCAGCTTGCGCCGTTTCCGTTTTTCTCAAAAGCTGTCAAGATCGACAACCCGTCAGCATGGGAATTGTACGGTAAATCAAAGCCGTTCCCTGTTCCTATCGTTGACGCGATCTGTTGGGCAGACATTCAGGCTTAAACTCTCCTCAAAAAGGTTTACTCCTTTCGGGCTTTTTCGTTTTTCATCCCGGAAGGAGGTTTTTTATTATAGGGGTACAGAAAATTATGATTGAATATGAAGCAAGTGATGCAATGGAAAAAATAATTCAAAAGCTGCCTGTAATACTTTCAATAAATGAAGTTGCTGATTTTTTTCAAGTAGAATATATGACCGTTTGGCATCTTATACAACGGAAAGAACTTAATGCATTTAAAGAAGGTACTGACCGCTGCTGGTGTATTCTGCGGAGCGATCTAAAGGAATAGAGCTCAAAGAATTGTAATTTATAAAGAGGTGTATATGGGAAGATCTACTAAAATATGGCGAAATAAACTTGAGGAATATATAAAAGATTTATATTTTGAACAACGAAAAACACCTTTAGAAATCTCAGAAATTATCTTCAAAGAAAAAAATATTTCTATAAGTCGCGAGGCAATAAGAAACTTCTTAAATAAGGAAAATTGCGCACGCTAAAACCCTCAAAAACACTGTAAAACACGTAAAAAATCCTGTTTTTTGCCAAACTTCGCGCGATGTTACAGTAACTGACGTTTTGCCAGCCCGAATAAGGGCTTGCGTAGCAAGACCAGGGCTGGCAAAATGTGGGTGAGGGAGACGTGGGAACGAGCGAAGCGACTGACCTAGCCGACCGAACCCCGAGGGCGCGAACAGCTCCCGTAGCAGTTACCTTTTGTTATGTGCTGGTTTTTTGCTTTCCAAATAATTATTTTCCTATTTCAATTCTTTCCAACTTAAAAGTAACAGGTCTAAGCCCATCTGTACAACATTGTATTGCCGGATTGTTCCTTCCTTCATGAAAACTTTGGATCACTGGTATTAAATCTCTCCAAGCCCAAACACACAATCCTTCCGGTGGATCCCATCTGCATATCGAAGTAAATTCTTGTCCAACTTTTTCTCGTCCGCATTGTGAGGCATTACTATACGGATATTGTTTATACAAATCATTATTAAAATCACATTTTAATACAGTAATTTTACAATTGTATTTTTCCGCAAAATTTTTAACTCCTTTTTCTTCTGCCAATTTATTTTCGTCAAAAATTGTTTCTTTTATATTATCCATAAATTTCTCCTAAATTAGTTCTACATTAAAGAAAATTTATTTTTTGGTCAATGCTTTTTTACTATATTTCCATTTTTTTTAATTATTTTTTACAAAAAATGTAATTCAATAAATTAACATTTTTGATCATTTTATATATTTTATACTGTATGATTTTATGCATATTGTGTTTTTCAAAAAACTTGCACATAACGTTCTAGGTAACTGACGTTTTGCCAGCCCGAATAAGGGCTTGCGTAGCAAGACCAGGGCTGGCAAAATGTGGGTAAGGGAGGCGTGGGAATGGCTTTAGCCATGACCTAGCCGAACGTAACCCAAAATGCCCAAACAGGGCATTTTGCTGTTACCGTTTGTTAGGCGAAGTACTACCCGTACACTATAATTCTTTTTATATTTTA
>Ga0209755_10000298_pt1 | contig 95101 bp, 83 predicted proteins | sample TergutCo191P1_FD_187301 | JGI IMG/M metagenome (GOLD analysis project Ga0209755, IMG submission 187301) | Cornitermes sp. P1 segment gut microbial communities from Petit-Saut dam, French Guiana - Co191P1 (SPAdes) (version 2) | ecosystem: Host-associated > Arthropoda: Insects > Digestive system... | reverse complement strand
TTACAAAGAAGCAAAGAGACATCTTCGAGGCTTGCGGTTTTCAAACGGATAATATCCCGGATTGGCTTAATCTTTCCATTTCTGCTATTGATGATTTCTGTATTGTGTAATTCTTGCGGAACTCAGGTCATATCACAGCAGCATGAATCTCGGCAAGCCGGGGAATAGTGAAACTTCGCTTATACACAAAAAGTAAGCAAAAATAGTTCTTTGCCTTACCATTTTTTCTTGGTAATACTATCAAAATATCAATTTTTGTTTGCAAATATTTCAAAATTATGTTAAAATGTGCTCTGATAGACCACACAAAGTTGGTCGCAGCGACCGTGAGGTGTAACCAGCACCACACGGCGTAAGTAGGGAATCGCTTAAAATTCAACGCCTACAAACACGGATTTCTCCGTCACCACGACTTGAATCAGTATACCATTTTTTATGGTATTTTCAAGGTTTTGTTTGGTTTATCGGGTGTCCGTGGCAAACGCTAAATAATTTTTGGCGCAGTAGGCAAGGCATATATGCCCCCTCTGCGCTATTTTTTGTGTGGTCTAAAATTATAGCAGTAGGTGGAACATCATATTGCGAGGTATGGAGTTTGCAACATAAATTAAAATTCTTGGTGCGAAAAAACAGAAAGAGTCTATTGTTTATTGCTATCACTCTATTAATCGGTTCATCAATTTATATTTTATTTCGACCACCGCTATCATGGTTTCCACACATATATAATTGGAACAGTGCTTTTATTGATTTATCTATTTTGCCAACTGCGGTATCTGCTTTCATAAAGTATCATTTATCTGATGTGCTTTGGGCGTTGGCATTCGCTGAAACAGTAAAGTTAATCACAAATAATTTTTTACTTGGAGCTATTATTGCGCTTGTTTCTACTGTATTTTATGAAACAATGCAATATCTGGGATATTTTAGAGGAACAGGCGACATTTATGATGTAATTTTCGTTTTAATGTCACTGATTATATATTTAATTTTGAACAAGGGGAGAAAGACTGATGAAAAACACGATACTTAAAATAATTGCATTAATTCTTACAATTTCATGCTTTATGGTTCTGGCTATAGCAAGTGGTGATAATAACGATCCCCCGGCAAGAGAGGTAGGACGCAACGGACAAGCAGATAGAAATGCAGATGCTCCTGCCCCAGAAGAAGTCCAAGCAAACGTAGACGAACGCTTTGTACTTGGCGATACAGCTGTGTTCAGAGATTTAAGAATAACTGCCGATGAAATTATCATCAATGAAACTTGGCAAGACGAATTATTTCGTGTTTTTGAACCAGCAGATGGAAATAAATTTGTGGCGGTCAGATTTACAATAGAAAATATATCTGATGAGCATCAAATAATAAGCTCAATGCTATTATTTGATGCGTATGTTGACGGCACATTACTTGCATTTACTTTTGGTGCCACTACAGGACTAGAGGGAACACTAGACGGCGAAATTGCTCCGGGGAGAAGAATGATAGGGTTCTATGGAGTAGAGATTTCGGCTTCTGCAAACGAACTTGAACTAGAAGTAAGACCTACTTGGTTGGCGGGTAGTAGAAATAGAGCCATGTTTGTTTTCAACCTCGCCGGTGTAGAATCTGTTCGGTGATAGTTAGGATGTTTTAGAACAAGTGGATTATCAAGATTACTATAAAGTTACTTAACCTATGTGCTTTTAAAACACCACAACAGTGGAATACATAAAATGAAGGAGAAATTTTACTATGACAAATCAAACGCAGCGCACAGAACTACCAAACGCAGTTCAAGAAAAACAACAAAACATTGCTCCGGTTGGGCAACTAAAAACCAATAGAAGTATACTAAAATACATATTGTTGTCGATTGTTACATTCGGCATATACCCAATTGTATTTTACTCCGGAATTTCTAGTGACATCAATGTTGTTGCAAATAGATATGATGGAAAAAAGACTATGCACTATGCGCTGTTATTTTTTTTGATAGGACCTTTAACACTCGGCATAGGGTATTTTGTATGGTTTCACAAAATATCCAACCGCATCGGCGGGGAAGTAGAACGTCGTGGCATTAACTATACCCTTAGCGCATCAACATTTTGGCTCTGGTTTGTTCTTGGTTCTCTTATTATTGTGGGCCCGTTTATCTACGGTCATAAACTTTGTGTTGCTCTGAATACGCTGTCAGAGCATTACAATATTAATGGTTAAACGAACAGGGTCACTACTATAGACGAATATTAATGCAAATAAGCTTGCTATTTTTTGTTTTCACGCCAATCGCGCCTAAATTAACCTCCTCTGCGCCTTTTTGTTGGGTCTAACATTCGTACCCATGTCAATTGCTACTGCTGAGGGAACAGTATTGGTAGACCAAGAGGGAATACGAATAACCTTTTTAGACATAACTGTTAGCGGAAGCAATACCAATGTAAACGTTTCTGTTGAGAACAACACAAATATCTCTGTAATCGTTGGCGCAGGAAATGAAGTTATCAACGGCATTGCCATTCCGGGTGGCGGTGCAATGTTTCAAACGGTGACAGCAGGGCAAAGCGTAACTACAAGAGTGTCCTTTTTTACTTCTCGACTTGCGGAATATGGAATAACAGAGATAGACGAAGTAAGGCTCAGCTTCATAGCGTGGAAAGCTGATACTATGGAAACGGTTTTCAGTGGCGATATAGTAACAATCACGCCCAGCGGGACAACTACCCCCACGTCCGCTCCATCACCGAGTCCTGTGTCTAGCCCGGAACCAAGCCCACCACCGACCGAAGTTGTAGTAATTCAGGTTCTTGAAAATTTCGGAACATGGACAGGTTCTGGCGCGAGAACGGCGCGAGTGAGTGCAGATAGTAATGATTTTCAACGACTTACATTAGGCGGTAATGTTGTAAGTTCAAATCACTATACTGTGACTGCCGGAAGCACAGTGATAACTCTTTCAGCAGGTTATATTTCAACTCTCGCTGATGGCACTCACAATTTCCGAGCGGAGTTTTCAACTGGTTACGCTGATTTGGCGTTAATAGTGAACAGAGGTTTCGGTCCTGTGCCACAAACAGGCGTATCGAGTGTTTTGCCCATTACGATAATTATGCTCTTATCCTTCGTTTTGACAATATCTTCGGGAGTTTATCTGTACTTGCACATTAAAAAATGCCACAGAAATAGTCTAGCTATAACAAAACAACAGTTTGAAAGGAGTTTTTAAATGAACTTACTAAACACGCCTTGCGTAATTGCCTTGTCCGGAAAAGAGAATTCCGGGAAAAGTACTGCTTTAATTAGATTGATAAATCGCTTTATCACTAGTGAACATTATGATGTATTTTCACTCGACTACAAATCACACTTGTTTAACACATATCCTTGCACTGTTAAAATAGCCGAAACTCGAACTCCCAAAAAGAAGAATGGTGATTATTCTGTACCGTCCGCTCTAGTTTATGTTGACTTTCCGAGTGGACTAAGATGTGGCATAAACACTGTGGGAGACACTGGAGAACACGTACGAAAAGACTTGAAGATTTTAGATGAACAAGCAAAATGTGACATTTTCATAACAGCTGCAAGAAGCCAAGGAGTTACAATCGAAGCGACAAAAGATTTTGCAAAATGCAAAGATATTCCTTTACTAACCCTATCAAGAACCTCCGGTTATTTTAGTGACATGAACATTGACGAATTTTTATTTGACCTTTTATCATCGGAAAAATTGTAACACATCAACAGACAGGGTGACTATACCACCCTGCTTATTTCACATGTCGCACCCCACTACCCGGCATTGTCCACTCTCGCTGTCCTCTTACTCACCAATCCCACGGCGTATCGTATTTTTTAATGTTTTCATCTGTTGTTATGATAGTTAATTCTTCAACCAGTGCAGTTGAAATGATAAGTCTATCGAAAGGGTCTTTATGGAGCAGGGGAAGCTTTTTAAGCATCCTCAAATATTCACCCTCAATTTGTAATATCACAATATCGGTACTTTCTAAATCAGCCAGTAAATCGTCAAAAGGTTTTCTTAGTTCCAGTTTGCCTAAACTCGACTTTATCGCAATCTCCCACAAAGATGCTGAGCTAAGGTAAACAGTGTTTCCGGGAAATTTCAACTTGTTTTTTATCTCTTCCGAAACTTTCGACGATGCTTCTATAAGCCAAATCAATGTGTGTGTATCAAGCAAATATTTCATCACATATAATCTCTCATTTCTTCAAGCGGTTCATCAAAGTCGTCCGACATCCATATTTTTCCACTCCATTCTCCGAATAGGTCTGAAAAAGGTCGTTTTTTAGGCGACATGGTTATCTCATTTTCATCGACTCGTTCATCAAACAATGTGATATTAACCCTGTATCGCTCGGGCAACTTGATTTGTTGCCGCTCCTTACTATAAAATCTTCCATCTTCAAAATATCCCTCAAAAACGTGTGCTTGCATTTGTTTCACTCCTCTCACTAGCAGCTTTACTGTAAACATATCATATTTTTTTGAATAATTCTACCGCTTTATAAAATTCTATAAATACGTATAACTACCCCGCATCTTCCACTTTCACCAAACACTTTTTTACGCAAACCGCCACGCATTTTGCGCAGCCTGTGCATTTTTCGTAGTCTATTTCAGCTAGAGAATTTTCCACTGTTATTGCCTCAACAGGACATTCTTTTACGCACTTTGTGCAGCCTATGCACCCTTTTGTACACTTGTCTTTGACTACTCTGCCGCGCTCTGTGTTTTTACATTTTACGGCAACTGTTACCGGGGCCAATTGCACGGTGATAACGCCTGTTGGGCATACATCCATACACACTCCGCAACCACTGCATTTTCGCGGGTCGAAGCGCACTAAACCGTCCTCTACGCATATTGCATCATCAGGGCATACTCTTACGCAATCTCCGTAGCCTATACAACCGAACGTACATGCGCTTTCTCCGCCGTAGAGTTCCTGCGCAGCAAAACATGTTTCGATCCCAACGTACTCAATTTTTTGGTGCGCTGTGGCATTGTCCCCCAGACAGTGAACTATTGCCGTCTTCTTGACAAACTTTGCTTCATCACTTCTTGCAATTTCTAAGATTTCATTTATCAGCGTAAACGCTGCATCGCCGCCCGGTGGGCAGAGATTTGTTGCAGTCTCGCCTTTTGCCAGTGCCTCAGCATAGCTGTCACAACTACTCAGTCCGCAAGCTCCGCAATTGGCTCCCGGGAGTGCGTTTCGTATTTTCGCAACCCGAACGTCAACTTTTACAAACATCAGCTTTGATGCAACAGTTATCACTACTGCACTGATAAGTCCTATAATGCCTGTGGCTATAATGGCTGTTGTGATTATGTTCAAATTATGCTTCTCCTATTTGATCTGTGCGGCTTTTCGGGCGATTGATAATCGCCCCTACGATGGTGCGCGAGTCGGCAGAGCAAATTGTCCGGCATCTGCTGGAATCAGCGGAACAAATTGTCAATTACTCCGTCGAACGCAAAGAACGCCATTGAGAGGATTGCTGCTGAAATCAGTGTTATGGGGATTCCTTTGAATGATTCGGGTGGGTCTGCGTTTTCGTTTTGCTCGCGTATTCCCGTGAATATAATCATTGCGAGCAGGAACCCAAGCCCTGCTCCGAGTGCATGTACGAGCGATTCTATGTATGTATGCCCACCTGTTATGTTTGTGATGGTTACTGCAAGAACTGCGCAGTTTGTCGTCATTAGCGGCAGGTATACTCCTAATGATGCAAAAAGTGCGGGCATATACCTTTTCAGTACTACTTCCACCAGTTGCACAAGCGTTGCTATGACAAGTATGAATACAACGGTTTGCATGAACCCCAGACCTTGCGGGTCAAGCAGAAATGTCTGAATTGGCCATGTGACTGCTGCCGCCATCAGCATGACAAATGTTACCGAAACTCCCATGCACGCAGAGCTTTTTATGTCTTTTGACACGCCTAAAAACGGGCACACTCCCAAAAACTGGCGCAGTACATAGTTGTTGACCAGTGCTGTGCTCATCAATATAACAAGTAACGCTCTAAAATCAATTTCCATTTGCTTCCCCTTGCGGGACGATTGCCATCGTCCCCTACGTTGTTGCTCGATAGGTGTTTTTCTGACCGGCGGGACGGGCAAGCCGTGTCCCTACGTTGTTCGGTTGGTTTTTTCTGACCGGTGGGACGATTGCCATCGTCCCCTACGATGCGTGTTCGTGTTTGCCGCATGCTCCTGCGTTGGGGCATTTATTGCAGCCGGGGTGTGTTCTTAATTCATATGTTTTTGTCAGCTTATTTACCGCTGCAAGCACACAGGCAAGGACTATAAAGCCACCGGGGGCAAGTGAAAATATCATCACGCTGTTTTCGCTCAGCCAGGGAATCGCATATCCAAACCATGAGCCACTCCCAAAAATTTCTCGAATGGATGCTATTACAAAAAGTGCCAATGTGAAACCCACACCTGAACCCAGTGCATCTAAGATTGAATCGAAAACTGTGTTCTTGCTTGCAAACATCTCTGCCCTTGCGAATATTATGCAGTTTACGGCTATCAGCGGGAGGAATATTCCGAGTGCTTGATACAGTGTGTAAGCATAGGCTTCTATCGCCATTATAGCTAACACCGTGAAGCTCGCTATCAGAACTATATAACAGGGTATGCGTGTTCTGCCCGGTATTATTTTTCTTAGTGCAGATATGACTATGTTCGAGCCCAGCAATACAAACGTTGTCGCAAGACCCATGCCTATGGCGTTACCGGCTTGTGTTGACACCGCAAGTACCGGACATAACCCCAACACCAGTATCAATACAGGGTTTTCTTTAATTATTCCTCTGGTGAGTATTTGCTTTCGTGTAAGTTTCATAAGCCCTATGCTCCATTTCTGATTTCTTCAAGTGCCTGAAAAATGTCATTGATGGCGTTTATAAAGGCGCGTGTTGTTATTGTTGCTCCTGTTACTGTGTCTATACCTTCGAGTGTACTGTCTCCCCCTTGAAATGGTGTAAGAAATGCCGGGGTATCTATGATTGTCCCTATTCCCTGTGTTTCTGAATGTGACAGCGGAACCGTCTTTATAATTTGACCGTCTTGGTCAATCCCGCAGATTATTGTTATCACTCCGCTAAATCCACTGACTTCGGCTATAAATATGTATCCCACATTATTTGTTGTCCTATATACTGCTCTGATTGTCTGCGGGACTCCCGACAAACCGCTTAGGTCAATGTATTCAAACCCTTCTGCCTCGAGAATTATTTCACTCATCATGGCCGCCTCACGCTCTGCTGCGGCGGCGCTTATTATCGGGCGCGTAACAGTTTCCATCAACGCTAGTGCTGCTGATGCTACTATGCATATGAGTGTTAAGACCACAAGCGGCATTACATAGGTTCTTTTCATATGTTCTCCTATTTTCTGATTATCTACCGCCACCTCGGATTAATTTGCCCTGTAGGGGCGATTAGTAATCGCCCGCTATTCGAGGTTGCACAATTTTCACGGGCGATTGGTAATCGCCCCTACTTCTTCCTGCCAAGCGGTACCGATTGCGTGTATTTGTTTATATACGGAGTCAATATGTTCATAATCAGTATCGCAAATGATACGCCTTCGGGGTAGCTGCTGTAGATTCTGAATAGTACGGTAAACAAACCTGCTCCTACTGCGAATATTAGTTTTCCTTTTTTTGTTTGCGGGGAGGTTACGTAGTCTGTTGCCATGAATATTGCGCCGAGAAATAATCCACCTGCGAACATATGATATATCGCATTTTCTCCAAGTAGTGCTGTCAAAACAACTACTACCCCAATGTATATCACCGGAATGTGCCATGTGATAACTTTTCTTGCAATTAAGTATACTCCGCCCATCAGGAGTGCCAGATTGCTTGTTTCCCCGAGGCTTCCGCCTCTTATCCCTAAAAACATTTGCAACATACTTGGGAGGTATTCTGTCTCACCTCGCCACATAAGTGCAAGCGGTGTTGCTCCTGCTACTCCATCTATCGGGTAGACCCATAAGTTTGTGCTGTCATATGGAGAGTCCCAGTTTGTCATTGTCACCGAAAATGCAAGAAACAAAACGATTCTTGCCGTGATTGCGGGGTTTGCGAAGTTTTTTCCGAGTCCACCGAAAAGTTGCTTTACCAGAATTATCGCCACTGCGCTGCCTAATACAGCTTGCCACAGTGGGATTGTCACAGGCAGATTGAATGCCAGAAGTATGCCTGTAATAATTGCAGTAAGGTCGCTGATAGTGTTTGGTCTTTTGGTGATTTTTTCAAACACCCACTCGAAAAATACGCACGCCGAGATGCATACCATCGTAACAACTGCGGCTCTCACTCCAAATATCAGTATCGAGGCTATAAATGCCGGAATAAGCGCAATAATCACGTCAAGCATGATCAGGGTCGTCGTAGTTTTATCATGAATATGTGGTGATACTGATACTGTTAATTTGCTCACTCCCTAGCTCCTCATCCGCAACAATTTCTTAGAAAGTTGCATTGTCTGCACCAATGGGCGTTTTGCAGGGCAGACATAGGCGCAACTTCCGCATTCGACACACATATTGATTCTCAAATCAGTCAGTCTTTCAAGATTTTTATGAGTAAATGCCGCTTCAATGTTTGGCGGCATGAGGCTCATCGGACATATAGTGATGCATCTGCTGCACTTGATACAGGCTGTTTGCTTAAGGTTTTTTATATCCTCTCTTGGGAATGCAAGGGCTGCGTTTGTTGTTTTAACAACGGGGACATCTATGTTCGGTTGTGCGTAACCCATCATCGGTCCACCGACTATTATCTTGCTCGGTTCGATGTCTCCCTTGAACCCGCCGCAGTACTCAAACAAGGTTCTGAGGGGAGTGCCAATTGGTGCCAATACATTTTTCGGGTTTTTTACAAGCGGCCCGTCTACTGTCACCAGCTTTTTTACAAGAGGTAATCCTGTTTCTATATATCTTGCGACTACCGCTATCGTCGTTATGTTTGAAACAATGACTCCCACGTCTGCAAGGCGCGCTCCCTCGGGTACGATTCGTCCTGTTACATTGTATACAAGGACTTTGCGCTCTCCCTGCGGATAAAAGGTTGGCATCGCAGCTACTTCCACTTTTTCTTCCGCAATAAAAGTATCACGCATTATTTTTATGGCTTCCGGCTTGTTATCTTCTATACAGATAACGATTTTTTCTCTGGGATGCATGAATTTTTGCAGTAGCTTAACTCCGTGATAAACATGGCGTGTGTCAACTAGCATTGTATAGTCATCCGCTGTGACATATGGCTCACATTCTGCGGCGTTAATGAGTATATAATCCAGGCTATCCAGATTTTTTATTGCGAGTTTAGGTGCAGCGGGGTATCCTGCTCCACCTAATCCTACCGCTCCCGAGTCTCTGACGTGATTGTAGAATTCTTCTAAGCTGTTTACACTATGCGGTGCAATTTTTTCATCCCAGGTTTGTTTGCCGTCTGCTTTAATGGTTATCGTAATCGCTTCTTGCCCCGTCACGGGGTCGCGGTCTTCTATGTGCTTTACAAAACCCGACACGCTGGAATGTATGGGAGCTGAGACCGTACCGCCCATTTCTCCGATAAGCTCGCCCACCCGCACTTCATCGCCGACTTTAACAATTGGTATCGCAGGTTTACCCGAATGCATTTTCATCGGCATGTGTACTTCTTCGGGAATCGGAAGCACGTGCAGTTTCCCGGACTCTGTATTTTTGTTATGGGGAGGTTTTATCCCTCTTATTTTTCCCATGGTTCCCTCTCGCTTTTTGTTAGTTAATATGCAATTTTCTACGCTTTTTTTCGAGTCAGGTAATCTTCACCCTGTTCTCGAAAAAAGACTTCGCAAACAGCATATCAGCTGTAACACTCTCTAATATCTATTGTCATTATATTCTTTCCACCAATAATAAGTCAATCTCATAAAAAATATTTTATATTGTATGGATATTTTGTGAATTTTATGATATGCTAAACGAAATACCACGAAAAGGGGAATGATTTTATGGATTTAATGTTGTTTTCGGATAGTTGGCCACGTATTCCTTTTGTCGCCGGAATGGAGATCGTTATTCAATACGATCAGGTCTCATGGATAGTAAGTCAAGTTTTCGCATTTATCGCACTTATTTTCATGGTTTCATCATTCCAAGCGAAGAAAAAACTAAACGTGATGCTGCTTCTTGGATTCGGCACACTATTTCTCGCGTTTTCAGCATGGCCGCTTGCAAATTACACGCTTGCAATACTATTTTTGCTTGCATCAATCAGAAACTACGTTTTCTGGTTCTTCGATTGGCAGAGTCAAAGGGGTCAAATTTCATCAAGAAGGTTTTACTACATTTTCACAATAGCTTTTTCGCTTGTAACACTCGCATATCCTGTTATATTGAGCCAAGTTTACATCAATGCAGTCCACGGCGGCCCGTATGCCTCATGGTGGTCGTGGTGGCGTGATTATTTGGCAGATGGGTCTGTTTGGAGGATATTGATTATATGCGTATCCCTCGTAATACTTATAATCAGTAATATCTACTTCCTGCTTGGCGATGTGCGAAAAGGTGATAAAGAAGCAAAGGAAGTACCAAGAAGAATATACTATGTTTTTGCTGTTATCTTTTCAACGGCGACAATTATGTCCACTACATTACTCGGGCATGTAGGGTACGCATGGTGGCTCGAATGGCTCATCTGTGTAACTCTGGTCGGGCTTATTGTCGGTAACGTTCTGCGCGGACAAAACGTAATGAGACTCAGCTTCGTTGCAAACCGCGGTTTCAACATTATTAATCATGTGGCTTTCAATAACCCAATCGCCGTTATAATTGCATCAATGGCGATTGTCTCAAACGGTATTTATTACCTCAGAATGCTTATAAATCACGTGAAAGGCGGAGAGAACTTCCAGCAGGATACATCAGCAGCAGTTAAGGAAAAATCCGATACTTCCACCGAAGATACGTCCGGTGCTGATGAAGCCGAGTAATGAGCCCTTATTGGCTCGCATGTAGAAGCACAACGATATAAATCAATAAACACCAAAGTCACCCATCAGGTCATGACGGGTGACTTTGGCGTTTTATTTAACTCTTAACCAAGAGGTACGATGTCTTCAAAGAGTACAATGAGTTTGGTTGCGGTAGTTTGTTCGGGGATGCTTCTTGTTGACCTGCCGTAGATTACTATTATGCGCCTGCCTTCTAAGTCGCCGTCAGTGAAGTCTGTTCCGTCAGCGAGAAGGATTTCTGTGTCTTCATCTACTCCGAAAGCCAGCATTTGGTCTTGCGAAAGCATGAGGTCGCTACCTTCCATTGTTTCAAAGCGGTCCACTTTGATGTTTGAGCCTTCGGGGGCGTTTACTGCTAGAACTGCCACTGTGTATTGGGGCGGCCAAATCATTATCATTGGCATATTTGTCGCATACCAAGCTGTTACGGTATCGCCTTCGCTGAAGTCGGTATCAAATGGGTAAACCGTGTTTTCCGAGATAATCAGCACTGCGGGGTTTTCATTGGCATCTTGAATTGTCACTCTCAGACCGTTTTCGGTTTCTTCAATCGACTCTATAGTGCCGGTTATAGAGAAGTAGTAAGATAAATTGTCCATCATGTTGTTTTCTTCCGTATCGTCTGTACCGAATAATGCATCGTGGTCGTAAGTCAGTTCGTCATCTTCGGGCAAAATTGCATCGTCCCATTCTGTATTGTCTTCATCCGGCTCTTCGATTTCCGCCGGTTCCGGTGCCGCTGCTCCGGCACCGCCCTGCACTGCGCCATAACCATCATCTATTGCACACGCCGATGCAAAAACTGCCATTGCCAGAAGTGCTGTTGCGAGTAAAATAATTTTAGATTTCTTTAAGTTTCTGTTCATTTTGGGTTCCTCCTGCAACCTATGTTGCTCTGCCTTGTTATTTGTCATTTGTTGTCTGCATATAGTATGACGGTTTGTTTCTTTTATTGTTCCATTTTTTTGATATTTTTTTGTTCTTTTATTTCAAGTTGCAGATTGACTTGCAGATTGACTTTAGTATTCATTTCTTGCCAAAGTTCATTGTTTACTTTATAATGCTCTTTGTGAAGTATATGAGAAAGGAATTACTGTATGTGGTCTCCCCTATTCGATGAAGATGATATGCGGTCTCCCTTGCTGGATAGAGGCATTAATCCGGAAAGGCCGGTTGTTGCATTAACTTTCGATGATGGCCCAAGTGATGTGACTTCTCACATTTTGAATCTTTTACAACAGTACGGCGGTCGTGTTTCCTTTTTCGTTATGGGTAAATATATTAAGGAACATCGCAGTAAAATTTTAAGGGCATGGGGAATGTGGTGTGATATACTCTGCCACTCATGGGAGCATGACGATCACACCTTGATTTCTCCGCGTGCTGTCAGCAAGCAGATTATTGATACTTGCGATTCCATTGCTTCTGTCACCGGAGATTTTTTACCTCTGTATCGCCCACCTTACGGCAATGTCAACAAACGCCTCACAAAGCTCACAGCAAAACTTGGGCTTTCAATGGTGAATTGGTCGCTTGACCCAAAGGATTGGGAAGTTTTGGATGCTGAGGCTGTTTCTTCCTTTATCCTCGACAATGTTGTTGATGGGGATATTATTTTATGCCACGACGTTTATAAGTCCACCGGAGATGCTATGAGTATTGTTATTCCTGCGCTTATTTCGCGAGGGTTTCAACTTATCACCGTTTCTGAGCTTTTGAATAGGCGGTATGGGACTTTGGAGTTCGGGGCTTTGTATAATAATTAGTATAGTTATTTCAAAAAAGAAGTACTAGTTAGCATTTTTTGCAAAGTAAGCTACTGTTTTTCTCAAGACCTCTACTTCTTCTTCGAGTTCTCTCACTCGTTGTTTTGCAACTTCGAGTTCGTCATCAAGACTTGTGGCATCACTGTTTCTAAAAGCGTTATCAGGGTCATCACGATATTGTTCTCCCCATTTGTAGATTGTGTTTATGTGTACACCAAGTTCTTCAGCCAAGTTTGCACCTGTTCTTCTGCCATCAAGGTACACTTTTGCTACTTGTCTTTTGAGTTCTGCATCGTATCTTTTTTTTCTTGTCATGTAAACACACTCCCACGTTCCTTGAGTGTTTTTTATTCTATCATATTTGCGACACTATATGCAACACTTTTCTAACTTTTTTCTACCTTTTTTCCAACTTAGCTTAACAACAACTCACAAATTGCACATTTGCGAAAAAATAATTCTTGACAACTTCATATGCGAAGTGTTATTATTCTCAGACAAGAAGTAGAACGGCATCCCCGTCCTCACCCGGCCGATAGTGCGAGCCGTGGTTTTAGAGCAAGATTACCTACCTATTATGGGGTCTTTAGCGGCGGATGCGTAACGTATTCGTTGTTTTTATTTGAAGTGACGAAGAGTTCTACAAAAAGAAGGAAATTAGTGGGTTTTGAATTAGCATAAAATGGAGGTGCTGAACATAAACAACGTTAGCCATCAAATCAACGAGGAAATCACCGACAACGAAGTGCGAATGATTGACGAAGACGGTGCGCAGCTTGGTATAATGCCGATTTCTGAAGCCATGCAAATCGCAATTCAGAAAGACCTTGACCTCGTTAAAATCGCGCCAACGTCAAACCCGCCTGTCTGCAAAGTAATGGACTATGGCAAATACAGATACGAGCAGGCAAAAAAAGTCAAAGAAGTGCGCAGACACCAACACGTCGTTGAAGTCAAAGAAATCCGTATGTCTCCGAGTATCGGAGAGAATGACTTTAAGGTGAAACTGAGAAACGGACTGAAGTTTCTCAAGGAAGGTGACCGTCTGAAAATTACCGTTCGCTTCAGAGGCAGAGAAATGGCGCACACGGATCTTGGAGAAAAATTGCTCACAAGATTTGCTGAAGAATGTACAGAATTTGGGACAGTCGATAAAAATCCAAAACTGGACGGCAGGCATATGTCCATGTTCTTGACACCAAAGCAGTCAAGAAATTAGTACTGTTTGCCGCAAGTTAAGTAAAAACAACGTTCCCTAAGCGGGGATTGTTTTGTGTGGGTGTAGTGAGTATTTTAACAGCACCCAATAACTACGATAAGGAGAGTCACCATGCCAAAGATTAAGACACATAGTGGGGCGAAAAAGCGTTTCAGCCTCACGAAATCGGGAAAGGTTAAACGCGCAAAAGCGTATAAAAACCATATCCTCAACAAAAAAACCACAAAACGTAAGAGAGGCTTGCGTAAGGGCGGTTACGCCGATGTCACAAATGAAGCTACAATCAAAAGACTGATTCCATATAAGTAGGAGGGGAGAAACATGGCCAGAATTAAACGTGCTGTCATAACACGCAAAAGAAGAAAAAGAATATTAAAGCTCGCTAAGGGCTACTGGGGTTCAAAATCGAAACACTTCAAAATGGCAAATCAAGCTGTTATGAAGTCTCTTACTTACGCTTATGTGGGTCGCAGACTTAAAAAGAGAGATTTTCGCCGCCTTTGGATTACAAGAATCAGCGCAGCTTGTAAAGCTAACGACATGAACTATTCAAGGTTCATGCACGGTCTGAAACTTGCGGGTATTAACCTAAACCGCAAAATGCTTTCAGAGATGGCAATCCACGAGCCGGAAGCTTTCACAAAGCTGGTAGGCACCGCAAAAGAAGCTATCAGCGCATAGACAGACAAAACAAAAAGCAGTTGACCTTTTCGGTCAACTGCTTTTTGTTTTGTTATTATGCCAGATACAATGAGACTTTTTTCTGTACATCAGTTGGAGAGATTGGCTTCATAATGAAATCAGCCACGCCTTCTTCCATAAATTTCACCATTTTGTCCTTTGTGATATTGCTGGTGGTAAATATGATAGGGGCCGAGTGTCCTGATGCTCTTATAATCTTCACCAACAAGTGGCTGTCCTTAATATCCTCATCCACAATAAACAAATCGGCTTTCTCTGTTTGCAGATATCCTGCGGCTGACTCAGCGGAGTTTGTACTTACTAAGGTATATCCACAGTCGCCGAGTGCATTTTTTAGGCTGTTCACGAATATCTTCATTTTGTTAACTACGAGAATTTTCTTGCTAACCTCTGAATCTCCGGACAATAAGAGTTCAAATTCCACCTTTTGCGCAGCTTTTTTCGGTTTAGCCTTTGTTACTGTGAGTTTTTTCGGCAATCCCAGAGCAATTATGTCTGAGGATAGCATTGACATTGAAGATAAAAGGTAATTAACATATACATTCAATCTTTCCTGATGGACATTACCGGGACTCTTGTTTGCCGCAATTTGCTCACGGCAACTTGCCGCAAGGTCTGTAGCGTGGAGCTTCGTCAAAGTTTCTTCTATGGTGGTTAGCCATTGCATTACAAATACGTGATGATTGCTTTTCATCGCACCCAGTAGCCCATTTTTTTGAGAGCGAAAGTCGATATGGAACAAATCCAAAACTTTTACGTACTCGGAAAGAGCATCATCTGACATTTCTTCTATGATTTTTGAGTTCAGTTCATTTAGGGAAAGCACCTTCTCACGCACTATTGCGGGTGTTATCGTGCGTTTTTGTGATTGTATTTTTTTCGCTTGCAGTGCAACTTCGTCGACTTTAAGCTCTGCAAGAAGTTCATGTGCATCGGCAAAAAACAGTTCCAGACTTGGCACTATGTAATCAAAAAAGGCTTTCACTTTTTCATGGCGCACTTTCGATAAATCGCTGTTTTGGTCTAGCTGTTTATTGCATTCCCTTAAGAGATTTTTAGCGTGAATTTGCGACAGTCCGCCAACTATTGTACCGAGCCACTGAAAAACATCCTCATAATTTCTCTGCTTAAGCGCAACCATAAGCTCTTTTTTTTGCATCGGAAACGCAGATACTGCTACATTAAGAGACTCTATGAAGCTTAGTAGTTGTTTCTCTGTCATTGAGTTGATAGCTTTGGAATCAACTTCTGTCAGATTTTTTAGTTTTTCTTTAGCTAGGGAAATGTCTTCAATCACAGTGGTTCACCCTTTAACAAGCGGACACATAATTTTCTAAGTGCCCGTATCGCATCTAATATAATGTGGCTAAAATCAAAGCATGATAATTGCATGGCAATCATCATACCATAAAAGGTTATGGATGTGCAACAAGCTAATTAAAAAAAATCAAGGGTTGCGCATTCATGCTTAACTTAGTATAATGGTCAATCTAGTAAAAATGAAGGGTAGGTGCATCTATGTCGAAAAAATTGCCGCGTTTTTTGAGGCCTAATGTGCGCCTGTACTTCCTTTTACTTCTGGCTTTTGCTGCTCTGACGTTTTTTTTGGGTGAGTACGGACGGGTACTGGCAGGTGCTCAAATATTAGTTATCATAGTAGTAGCGATATATCTGCGGCATTCCACACGGCGGCGCACGGAGAAGTTGCTCAACTACCTTGAGTCCATATCTGACAGTATGGATTTGACTATCCGTGATACTCCTCTTCCTGTCTTGCTTCACAACTCTGAGTCAGGCGAGGTCGTTTGGTCTAATCTTCGTTTTAACTCACTGCTCGGTCTTGATGAACCTTTTGTTGAGAGCAGCATAACAGACAAAATCCCAGACTATACCTGGGACTGGTTGCTTGAGGGAAAAAATGAGTGCGATGAACCTGTGCCGATTGGAGATAAACTGTTTTGGGTTTATGGGAATGTTGTTCGCTCAAATCGTGATTACGTTGCGATGACCTATTGGGTCGATGTTACCGAGCACACTCATATTGCCGATGCTTATTTGGATTCTCGGCTTATTTTTGTGCTGATTACTGTCGACAACTACGATGAACTGCACAAGGGATTGAGTGCAAAGGAGACATCACTTATACGCTCTGATATTGATGAGAAAATTTCTACTTGGATTGACGGAAAGGACGGTTATCTTTGCAGATTTGACAGAGATAGGTACTTTTTTCTCTTCGAGGAGAGATTTCTGGAAAGAATTGTCAGCTCAAATTTCTCCATCCTTGATATGGTGAGCCGGGTCACCAGCAGCAGCGGTGTACAAGCTACACTCAGTATCGGCATTGGTAAAGACGGCATTAATCCGCAAGAAAATTACCGCAATGCCAGCCTTGGACTGGAGATGGCTCTCAGCCGCGGCGGTAATCAGGCTGTTATTAGAAATAAACATGGTTTTGAATTTTTTGGAGGCAAACCTCAACAGCTTGAAAGACGGACAAAGGTTAAAGCCAGAGTTATGGCAAACGCATTCGGGGAGCTTCTCAGCGATGCTTCAAAAGTGTTTGTAATGGGACACATTAACGCTGATTACGACTCTATTGGTGCAGCCGCCGGTGTATGCTCAATTGCACGCAGAAAAGGGAAAAAAGTTAGAATCGTCATAGACAGACAGACAAGCATTGCCGAAAATCTCGTTTCGCTCTTGCAGGCACATTCCGAATATGATGGAGTCTTTATAAGTGCGCAAGATGCAATCCTCGAAGCCGACAGCAAAACTCTGCTTGTAGTTGTCGATACCAGCAGACCAAACAAGGTTGAATCCGAGTCGCTTTTGCTCTCGTGTACTCGTACCGCTGTCATTGATCACCACAGGCGTGCGGCAGATTACATAGAAAACGCACTGCTCAACTTCCATGAGCCCTACGCTTCTTCGGCATCCGAACTGGTCACAGAAATGATGCAATATCTCGTCGATGCCGATAATGTTCTTCGCACTGAGGCAGAAGCTCTGCTTGCCGGCATAATCCTTGACACTAAAGGATTTGCCATCAATACGGGTAGTGCTACTTTTGAAGCTGCTGCATATCTGAAACGTGTTGGTGCCGATTCAGGTACTGTCAAGCGCATTTTGCAATCCGATATTGATGTGGCAACCGCTCGTTATGACCTGATGCGTGCTGCTGAAATTTACGCTCCGGGCGTTAGCATTGCATATAGTAACGATACGGAGCATAACAGGATTAGCATCGCTCAGGCGGCAGACGAACTTCTCAATATAAATGGCGTACATACTTCGTTTGTACTCGGTAAAGAAGAGGATACTGTATACGTTTCCGGCAGGAGTATCGGCGATGTGAATGTACAGGTCATACTCGAAAAAATGGGTGGTGGCGGCAGTCAATCCACCGCAGGGCTTCAAGCCAAAGACCGCAGTGTTGATGAGGTTATGAGCGAACTAAAACAGGCTATTGACGATACTCTTAAGGGACAGGGCACATTTTCATGGCTTCCAAAGAAAAAGTAGATGAAAGAGAGGGGTTTTCAATATGAAAGTAATTTTACAAGAGGATGTTAAAGGTAAAGGAAAAAAAGGTGAGCTTGTGAATGTCTCCGATGGCTACGCACGCAATTTTCTTTTCCCAAAAAAGCTGGCGGCACCTGCAAACCCGGAAAATATCGCTAAAATGAAAGCAGATGAGAAAGCAAAGCAAAAAAAGCTCGAAGAGGATAAAGCCAAAGCACAGGAGATAGCGACAAAGCTGGGTGATGTGCTCGTCAAGATAACAGCCCGCAGCGGCGGCGATGGAGGAAAATTATTTGGCTCTATCACTTCAAAAGAAATTTCTGAAGAACTCAAAGAGCAGCATGGAATAGAGATTGAGAAAAACAAAATTGTACAAGAAGATCCTATAAAGTCTTTTGGTTCTTACGAAATCAAATGCAAATTAGGGTTTGAAATCAGTGGAATAATACACGTATTAGTTGTGGAGAAATAAACATAATGGACGACCTTTTGTACAGGCAAATACCTCACAGCACCGAAGCAGAGCAGGCTGTGCTTGGCTCTATGCTAATTGATGGGCGCTCGGTTGGTGATGTTATCGGTATCCTAAATGCACCTGACTTTTATTCATCTGTCAATCGGAGCATTTTTGAGACTATCTTTTCGATGTTTAGCTTTGCTGAACCTATCGACCCTGTGACTGTACTGGATAAAATGCGTGCGGACGGGGTTTACACCGAGGATTCGCCTGCGTATATACGTGATTTAATGCTCATAACCCCCACCTCCGCAAATGTTATAGAGTATGCCTGGATTGTCAAGGATAAAGCACTTTTGCGCTCTATTGCTGATGCGGGAGGCGATATTTCAGGGATGGCAATTTCAGGCGAAGGCGGTGCCATGAATATCCTTGAGGCGGCTGAAAAGCGGATTTATTCTTTGAGAATGGGTAGAAGTCGTGCTGAGCTTGAGGATATTTCTACCATAATGCGTGATGTGTATAAGCAGATTTCCGATGCAGCAAAAGCAGGGATTGGTATTCCCGGACACGAGACAGGATTTCCCGAACTTGACAGGATTCTCATGGGTCTCAATGATTCAGACCTAATTCTTATAGCCTCACGCCCCGGTATGGGTAAAACCGCAATTGCCTTGAACATTGCCATGAATGTCGCAAAAAAGTCCGGTAAAACCGTTGCTGTTTTTTCACTCGAAATGTCTCGCGAACAGCTTGCCATGCGTCTTTTAGCTTCGAGTTCTTTTGTAGACGGCAAAAGACTTCACACAGGCAGGCTAAACGATGATGAGTGGCGGCGGCTTGCCGAGGCAGCATCTTATATCAGCGATTCTAAACTTAAAATCAATGACGATGCATCACTCACTGTCACCGAAATGAATGCTCAATGCAGACGTATTTCCGACCTTGGGCTTATTGTAATTGACTATATGCAGCTTATGAGTGCAGCCAGCAGCGACAGAGGTTACAGGGGTGAAAGCAGGGTGCAAATTGTCACTGAAATCAGCCGCACAATGAAAGTGATGGCTAAAGAGCTCAACGTGCCAATCATCTGCCTGTCTCAGCTCAACCGCGACAACGAGAAGCGAGCAAAAGATGACAGGCGGCCGCAACTCAGCGATTTACGCGAATCCGGCTCCATCGAACAGGATGCCGATATTGTTATCGGGCTATATAGGGATGATTACTACAACGATGAATCAGAGATGCCCAATATCGCAGAATGCATTATTCTGAAGAACCGCAGAGGTGAAACCGGAACGGTCAACATGCGATGGAATCCCGAATTCACCAGTTTTTCACCACTCGACCGCTATCACGAGGATTAAGAGGTACATATGTCTCAACTAATTGGTAAGATTTTAGAATTTGCAGATGAATATGAAATGCTGCCGGGCGGCGGTGTAACTCTCGTTTGTGTCTCCGGCGGAGCTGATTCGATGTGCTTGCTTGAGGCTATGAGACATATATCATATGAACGGGATTTTGGCATCGCTGTCGCCCATTATAACCATGAACTTCGCGGAGATGAGTCAGACCGTGATGAGACCTTTGTCATGCTTATATGTGAGCATCATGGAATTCCTTTTTATTCAGGCAGAGGCGATGTAAGCGTATATGCGAAAAAACGGGGACTCAGTATTGAGGAAGCCGCCCGTGATATGAGATATGAGTTTTTCTTTGATACTGCTGATAAAATAGGTGCCATGAAAATTGCCACGGCACACACCATGAACGATAATGCCGAGACCATGATTATTAATTTGGCACGCGGCGCGGGGGCAAACGGTATGTCCGGTATTCCTCCCGTCAGGGATATTGTGATACGCCCGTTGCTCAAGACAACCAGAAAAGAAGTGCGAAGATTTATAGATGAGCGGGACATACCGTTTGTTGAGGATTCCACAAACACTCTTGAAATTCATACGCGAAACAAGGTGCGCCACAGCATAATACCTCTCATAGAAACGCTTAACCCGAGATTTTGCGAAGCTGCAAGCACTGCTTCACAATTATTTAGAGCTGATGAGGAATTTATTTCAGACATTGCTGCTTTGTTTATTACAGACTGCTGTATGGGACTTACCACCAATGCCGCCGACCTCGCAGTTTTGCCCTTTTCAGTCAGCTCAAGGGTTATCAGAAAGCTCTATATTATGGGAACGCAAGGAGATAATTCAGGTGTTTTCCCTGCGGAAAACAAAATGCCCGCTTCCCTTTCATTTAACCATGTGCTTGATGTCCTTGCACTATGCAGCAGTGAAAATCCCTCGGCAGGCATCTCACTGCCGGGCATGACTGTATATAGGGAGTATGAGCGGATAATTTTTGATTCCGAGCCGAAACCTGACGATGATGAGTTTGCGCCGATTTACCCCACTGTCGGAAAAAGTTTTATTATTTTGAGTCTCGGGCTTAAAATATCTTGCAAATTTGTTGTGTATGATGATAAAATTAAATTACCCACAGTTAATACAACTTTTACTTCTTTTCTATTTAAAAGTGTTGACATATGTGGTAAAATAGCCGTTAGACCTCGTCGGGAGGGTGATTTTATCAGACTCGGCTCAAGCAGCCGCACAAAAACACTCAAAAAACTTTTTATCGAAAAGAAGATTCCGGCGCGAAAAAGAGCCCTTGTACCAATCATTTGCGATGATAATGGTGTGCTGGGTGTCTACGGTCTGGGTGTTGGTGACAGAGCTGTTCCCGAGCCGGGCGACAGTGCAATACAAATTGATTTTGAGGAGATTTGACTATTGAAAGACGATTTTAGGGAGATATTGTTTACTTCAGAACAAATTGCCGAGCGAATAAAAGAGCTTGGCGCTGAGATTACAAAGGACTATGCAGGAAAAAAATTGATGCTCCTCGGTGTACTCAAAGGATGTTTCGTTTTTCTTGCAGACATAGGCAGGCATATCGACTTAGACTGTGAAATAAGATTTTTGACCGCATCATCTTACGGCTTTTCCTCTGTTTCGTCGGGGAAAGTCAATATTGAAAAGGAAATTGAGTTTAATGTGAGTGGAAGAGATGTGCTTATCATTGAAGATATTTTGGATAGTGGCATCACACTCACGGCACTTCATGCGCTGGTTGCAAAAAACAAACCCGCAAGTTTGAAGACATGCACACTTCTGGATAAACCTGAGCGCCGACAAGTGCCTTTTACAACTGACTACACAGGATTTATTTGTCCCAACGAGTTTGTTGTCGGTTATGGGCTTGATTACGGCGAAAGTTACCGCAACCTGCCTTATGTTGCGGTTTTAAAGCCGGAAATTTATTCATAAGCAATCTATTAAAAATAGGAGAGTGACCTTTGAAAGCAAAGAACAGAAGTCCGCGTGAGATAGGTTTATATATTATAATCCTTGTAATTATTCTTTCCGCATTTTACATCATGTACTCGCCGAACGGCCCGACTACAACATCTGTCGATTATTCGCAGCTTCGCCGTATGTTTATGAGCGGAGATGTTTTGTCTTTTCGCGTTAGTAACAACAACCGCCTGACCGCAGAGCTCAGACATAATTTTGAAGATTCAGGCAGCCCGCTTGTCACTCACGATTTGTTGAGCTTGGATTTGTTTCATGCTGATTTTAGCAGATATATTGACGAAAGCATGAGACGTGACCCTGACTTTAGATTTAACTACGAACCGGGAATGAGAATACCGTGGTGGGTTTCACTCTTACCTTACATTATTCTCATTGCTGTATTTTTCTTTATTTGGAACTCCATGATGAACCGTTCGGGAATTGGCGGTGACAAGGGGGCAATGCGTTTCGGCAAAGCACGGACACGTGTTGCGAGTGATGAAAATAAGAAAAAAGTTACATTTGCCGATGTTGCAGGTGCTAATGAAGAAAAGGAAGAACTCAGCGAAATTGTTGACTTTCTCAAAGGCCCGCAAAAATATATAACCCTTGGTGCACGTATTCCAAAAGGTGTTTTGCTTGTCGGTCCTCCCGGAACGGGTAAGACCTTACTTGCCAAGGCCGTTGCCGGAGAGGCGGGAGTGCAGTTTTTGACAATTTCAGGTTCTGATTTTGTTGAGCTTTACGTTGGTGTTGGCGCATCCCGTGTACGTGACCTATTTGAGCAAGCAAAAAAAGTTGCCCCATCTATCATATTTATCGATGAAATTGATGCCGTCGGCCGTCAGCGCGGAGCCGGGCTCGGCGGTGGTCACGATGAGCGTGAACAGACTCTCAACCAGTTGCTGGTCGAGATGGATGGCTTTGCAACCAACGAGGGTGTCATCATAATCGCCGCAACTAATAGAGCAGATATTCTCGATAGTGCTCTTTTAAGACCGGGACGCTTTGACCGTCAGGTTTACATTGGTCTGCCTGACATAAAAGGGCGCGAGGAGATTTTGAAAGTTCACGCAAAAGGCAAAATTTTAGGTGAAGACATCAATCTTGCGGAAATTGCCAAAGGAACAATCGGTTTTACAGGTGCCGATTTGGAAAATCTTCTTAACGAATCTGCATTGCTTTCGGCACGTGCAAATAAGCGGTTTATTACCATGGAAGATGTTGAGCAAGCCACACTTAAAGTCATGGCAGGACCCGAGAAAAAAAGCCGTGTCGTCACTCCAAAGAGCCGCAAGATTACAGCATATCACGAGGCAGGACACGCCATTACTACGTTTAACCTTGAGCATGTTGACCCTGTCCACCTCGTCACAATTATCCCACGCGGTCAAGCAGGTGGCATGACTGTTTTCCGCCCACAAGAAGATAAGGACTACAACTCCCGCAGTGAAATGTTTGAGCGCATCGTCTCATCTTTAGGTGGTCGTGTTGCCGAAAAGATTTTCCTCGAAGACATTTCGACGGGAGCAGGTAATGACATTCAGCAAGCAAGTGCCATTGCTCGCTCTATGGTTATGAGATTTGGAATGAGCGATGAAATCGGCCCTATTTCCTATGATGACAGTTCTCGCTCTGTATTTATCGGTCGTGACTTTTCACAGACTAAAAGCTACTCCGAAAAGACTGCTGCTGCCATTGATGACGAGGTAAAAGCAATTTTCGATGCCGCTATTGCACAGTGCGAAGATATACTCACCGAAAACCGAGAACTGGTAGAAAAGACTGTCGCATACTTGCTTGAAAACGAGACAATGACAGGCGAAGATTTCGATTATTTCTGTAAAAACGGAGGCACATTACCTCCTAAGAGCGATAAACCAAAAAATCCAACGGAAGCGCCCGATGATGAGCCTCCGAGCAATGCCGACTTCCCCGAAATACCTGATTTGAGCAGTTTCTTTGGAGACAAAAAGAAAGACGAATGAATAAACTGATTATTAAAGCGTACATATTTCCGCTCGCGTTCGTGCTTTTGTTCACTCTTACCGGCTGTGCAGGAGGAATTCCTAATGACGTTCACACGCCGGAGGATGTTGCGAATCGAACTATAGGCGTGCTTTCAGGTACACCTGCTGTTCGGCTTGCCGACGACGTAGGTACAGCAGTGTCATTTGACGTTCCCGAGGCTATGCTCTCTGCGCTTATCGCAGGGCACATCGACTGTATTATCATGGAGGGCACAACTGCCGAAGCGCTTATCGCAGGTACTTCCGGAGCCAGAATACTGCAAGACCCAATACTGGAGTATGAACTCCGTATCGCTGTCCCGCGGGAGAATACGAGGCTTCTCGATGCAATCAATGCAGCACTTGAGGAGCTCGATAATAACGGTATCTTGAGAAATTTGTACAACAAATATTTTGCGCGAGGTCGCTTTGAATATGAGCCCCCTGCCTCTGCCGGGACACGCCCCGGAAATTTAGTTGTTGCTCTTCCTCCCGATTCTCCGCCGTTGTCTTTTATGGGAGATGATGGCAGATTTGTCGGAATGGATGTTGAAGTGGCAATTGCTGTGGCTGACATTCTAGGTGTCAGTTTGGGTGTTTTGGAGCATGATGCAGTGGACTTAATTTCTTCTATTTTACACGGACGTGCTGATTTTGCGATGGGATGGCCGCACGGCGATGCCGAAGATTTTGTCCACACGTCAGAGCCATATGCAATTGTACGTCTTGTAGTGATTGTACGCAGATAGAGGTTGGGCCGTTTTTTGTCTCAGGAGTTATCGAAAGGAATATCATATATGATGGATATTAGTTGGTTGGCAGAACATGGTCCATGCACGGGCTTTAAAACCGGCGATACAATCCCATGCCCCGGTGGTACGGACGAGGCAAGCAGGTCGATGTACATCTTGTTGGTTGGTCATGTGGATGTCTATAAGAGCAGTGCCGCCGGTGGTATGCAAAAGATATCTACACTCATTTCGGGGGATGTATTTGGCGGCCGCGAATACTTTACCGATGTAAGCGACTATAAATATGTCTCCGGTGGAAGTGTTGTTGTCTACGTCATAACCGAAGATTCATTTAATGATTTGTCGTGGTCGCGCCCGGACATTCTCTTTGATATCTTGCGTGCGGCTTATTTACCTCTCCGAAAAGCCTCTGCCACAAAACCCACAGCGACAACTGCTTTGGCGACTGCCACACAAGCAGCGGCACAACAGGCGGCGACACAGCAAGCGGCAGCACAACAAGCGGCAGCGCAGCAAGCGGCGGTAAAGCAAGCTGCTGCTGCAAAAACTGCTGCTCCGACAGCAGCAACGAAAAAACCCGCAACAAGCGAAAATAATGCAGTGGTTTCCGCTACTGCAAATTCCGCCAATGTAACGAGCGGCGTTGCCCCGAAAAGCATGAAAGTTGACACTTCGGCTGCTCAAAGCACCGAAACGGCACCTGCGGCTGCTCAAAATCCCAAAGAAACACCTGCTCCTTCAGCAGCTCCTACCGGAGTTCTCGTCGCAGGAAGCATTTTTCCCGAGGGACACAAAAATTATCCTGACTTCACTGCGGAAATGAACATGCAACTGGTATTTCCAAAGGAATATAATTGCCCATTCTGTAAAGTAGCATTTAAAGATTTTAGGGTGTTTCGTTCAAAGCTCTATGAATCTCAGCCAATGCGTTATGATTTGAGAAAGTACTACAGAGACTTTGTAACAGAGTGGTATGATGTCATTACGTGCCACAACTGTCTTTTTTCCACTTTTCATAACTATTTCACTGATCCTAAACCTATTAAAAAAGCAAATATTGAAAAGGAACTCGAAGCCGTACGCGCTGAAATTCTGCTCGATTTTGATGCCGAGCGCGACATAAATTACGTTTTTACGTCATATTATCTCGCACTTTTGTGTTCTGAAGGCTATCCGACCATGGATAAACAAATACGCGGCAAATTATGGGGGAATCTAAGCTGGCTTTACGAGGATTTGGGCGATGAAGCAATGGAAAAGTTTTCCGCTGCTAAGGCTGCCGAGGTTTATGAGCAGGTCTATACCGAAACAAGATTAACCCCGGTGCAAGAACAGATAACTTGTCTCTCCATCGCAGGTATGCAACATCGAGCAGGTATTGACAACAACTTGAAAAGATTTTTATTCAACGCAAAAACTCACCAGATGGGCGATAAGAATTTTGCAAAAATCGCCGAAGAATTCATGTATGAGCTAAAAATGGATGATGAGTAAAAGTAAATCAGTTTTCTTTTGTACAGATTGCGGTAATGAGTTTCCCAAGTGGAGCGGGCAGTGTGCCGCTTGCAATGCGTGGAATACCATTACTGAGCAGCCCGCTATGCCAAAATCTAAAACTAAAGTTGCAGGCAAATCTCGTGCCGGGTCAGCAGGAATCAGACTGGCGGGTGTCTCCGAGAGAGTTCCGCTTAAACTAAAAAACCTCGATGCGAAGAGTGAACTTCGTTTTACCACAGGTCTTTCTGAATTTGACCGCGTTCTCGGCGGCGGGGCGGTTGTCGGTTCGCTTGTATTAGTAGGCGGCTCCCCCGGCATTGGGAAATCTACTCTGCTTTTGCAAATTTGCGGAATGCTTGAGAGTAATACTAAAGCTCTTTATATTTCAGGCGAGGAATCTGAGCGTCAGATCAAGATGCGTGCAGAGCGGCTGGGAGTCAAAGGAGACAACGTATTTGTTTACTCCGAAACAGAGCTTACTGAGATTCTGCTTGCCACAGAAGAACTTAAGCCCGATGTCATTATTATTGATTCTATCCAGACTCTCTATAATCCTGAGCTTAGCACTTCACCTGGGAGTGTAGGGCAGGTTAAAGACTGCACGATGTCCCTTTTGCGCCTTTCTAAGGATACAGGTGTCACCGTATTTCTCGTTGGGCACGTAACTAAGGATGGTGCTATAGCCGGACCAAAGGTTTTGGAGCATATGGTTGATTGTGTGCTCTACTTTGAGGGCGAGCGCAGCATGAACTACAGAATTCTCCGTGCGGCTAAGAATCGTTTTGGTTCGACAAATGAAATTGGTGTATTTGAAATGCAGGACAGAGGTCTTTGCGAAGTGCTCAGTCCGTCTGAACTGCTTCTTTCAGGCAGACCTCATGCAGCTCCCGGAACTTGTGTCACCGCTCTGATTGAGGGAACCAGACCAATTCTGGCTGAAATTCAGGCTCTCGTTTCCCCTAGTAGTGCCAATATGCCGCGCAGAAACTCAAATGGCATTGAATACAACCGCGCTATGATGCTTCTTGCTGTTTTGCAGCAACGCGGCGGACTTCGCATTGGTGGCTTTGATGCCTATATCAACGTAATTGGCGGGCTAAGTATCGACGACCCGGGTGCTGATCTTGCCACCGTACTGGCTCTTGCTTCTGCTTACAGGGATAAACCGCTGAGAAACGACATTGCCGTCTTTGGCGAGATTGGTCTTACAGGTGAGATTCGTCAGGTTTCTCAAATTTCTCCGCGTCTCACCGAAATTTCCCGCATGGGCTTTAAGTCTTGTATTTTGCCGCTTAGTGCAAAATACACAAAGGATTTTGAAAATGAGCTTGAAATTATCAGGGTAAAAAATATTTCCGAGGCAATTAAGGCTGCTATTGTAGAATAATCTACATTTCTAACCCTGTTTTCTACATATTTTTCTACATTAGACGGTGTTATGGCCCAATTCTCATTTTCTACTGGCATAACACCCTTTTTTGTGCTATACTGTGGCTTATGAAACGTGTTATTTTAACAATTTTGTTAGCTTTACTTGCTATGATTCTCCTGACAGGGTGCTTTCGTACTTCTGCGGATGAGCTTTTCAGTTTGCCTGCGGTCTCTGCGGAGTATCTCCGTCTGCAAGCTCATATAAATATGATTTTGGCCGGGGGTGCTGAGTTTGCCCCTCCTACTCGTGGACCTAACCGCCAAGCTGTCCAGCTTAAGGATTTGAACGGAGACGGTATTGGCGAGGTTATTGCTTTTTTTTCTGTAATTGCCGACAGTACATTAAAAATCTATATTTTTGAGAGGGTGGGCGATGACTATGTCGTTGCTGACGTTATCACCGGTGTCGGCACTGAATTTGAGAGCATCAGATATGTTGATTTGGATGGCGACGGTACTATGGAGCTTGTTGTCGGCTGGCAAATGGGTATGGCTCTCAGGTATATGTCCATCTTTTCAATCACAGGATTCCATCATCAGCTTCTTGTGAGTGGTGAGGAGTTTACCGAGCTTGCTGTTTATGATATGACACAAGACGGCAGTGATGATGTAATTGTTTTTATGCTTCCAACTCAGGATGTTGCAGGGACTGCAAAGATTTTTTCCATGATGCCCGACGGTGAGATTGTCTCTCAGGAGTCCAGACTCTCCGTTGGTGTTGAGTCTATATCCCGTGTTTTGACGGGAAGCCTTGCTGACGGTAATCCAACACTTTTTGTGGAGAGCGAAGGCAGATTTGAAAACGGCAGCATGGTGACCGATGTCTTTGCTATGACCAATGGTAGTTTTAACAACATATCACTGAGTTTTGATACTTTTGTCAGTAACTACACTGTGAGGCACCGCATGGGCAGTTCCGATGTGAACCGTGACGGAATTTTGAAAACCCCTGTTTTGCGGCGTCTGATTGCCCAATCAGAAACCGAATACTATGCCATCGACTGGTATGCCTACCGCAGTGATGGCTCACGAACCCGTATGCTAACCACATACCATAATAATTTTGATGAATGGTTTTTGATTTTACCTTTTGACTGGCGTGAAAAAGTTTCTGTTCGCAGAGAGGATGCCATACCCGGTGAACGAACCATTATCTTCTCGTATTTTGAAGCGGAGGAAGGTCCACATCAGGATTTTCTGAAGATTTTTAAGCTCTCCGGCGCAAATGCAGAGGAACGTGCGGAGCGTGATAACAGACAGCTTATAATGCTTGATGGTGCAACGGCCTATGCTTTTGAGCTTCTGACACAGCCAAACAGTTTTGGTATTACGTTTTATGATGACATGATTAGAGATAATTTTAGGCTTATCTATTCTTATTGGATTACGGGACGTGGGTAGTTTTATGTCTCAAGGATGTAAAGGAAGGAATGGTCATTAATATGAAAAAGATATTGGTTCTTGAGGATGAGACAAGTATACGTAGTTTTGTTGTAATTAACCTCAACCGCGCAGGATATGAAGTCATAGAAGCCGGCACAGGTGTTGAAGCTTTTGAAGAATTACGCAATCATCCTGATATAAAGGTTGCGATACTTGATATTATGCTGCCTGACACAGACGGGTTTGAGGTCTGTAGGAAAATCCGAACGGCTGACCCGCACATTGGCATTATAATGCTCACAGCCAGAACTCAAGAAATGGATAAAGTCACGGGGCTTATGACAGGAGCAGACGATTATATCACCAAACCCTTTTCCCCCGCTGAGTTAACAGCTCGTGTTGATGCTTTATTCAGGCGTACAGGGATTGTTGATGTGCCTGATTCGGGTGAGCTTGTTCAGGGTCCGTTCCGTCTTAACACAAAAAACAGAACACTCGAAAAAAATGGTGAGCGTATTAAACTCACACAGGTTGAGTATTCCATCATGAAGATGTTTATGGATAATCCCGGAACTGCCCTGTCGCGTGAGGATATTTTAAATACTGTTTGGGGCCGCGATTATTTTGGAGAACTAAAAATCGCTGATGTAAACATTAGGCGTTTGCGCATTAAAATTGAGGACGACCCGACTAACCCGACTTACATCACGACTGTCTGGGGTTTCGGGTATAAGTGGGGTCTGTAGGAAGCATACTGTCATTCTGATTGAAGCGAAGAATCTTAACAGATTGCAATTGCGTGCTCGCGAAGATTTTTCACGGCTCTTAGGATGATAATACGGGGAGTTACGTTTTTTGAGCACTTTTTATGAAAACTTCACACGGGGGCTTCGCAGGAGATGGCTCAGAGGTACGGTTTTTATCGCACTTTCTGCTGTTATTTTTGTCGTTGCCGTGTTCTCCCTATTTGTCCACAGTTATTATCATGCCACAGTTCGCACAGGTCTTGAGACTAAGGCCAGGACTGCCACCGATTTTTTTGCCAACTATGTTGGAAGGTCTTTTGATGATTACTACGACAGTGCCTTGCGATATGCAGAAACTTTCAGAGAGGCAAACAGAATTGAGATGCAATTTCTCAACAGCGATGGCAGCATTATGATTTCTTCCTCTGCGATTACTTCAGGCACTTCCCCGGGTTCTCCGGATATAACTACAGCTATAAGCACAGGTCAAATATCCACTTGGGTCGGCAGACTGGCTGCTACAGGTGAGCGGATTATGGCTACTTCTGCTCCTATGTTCCTTGGTGACGGCGAGATTATCGGTGTTATGCGTTATGTAACCAGCCTCAGACTTGTAGACCGTCAGGTTTTCTTCAATGTTCTCGGTGTTGTTGGTGTTGGTTTTATTGTTATTTGCATGGTTATTGCACTCAATATGGTCTTTATCCGCTTTGTTATTACTCCTGTTAGTGAGATTACTAAAATGTCGAAACGCATAGCCGATGGAAGTTACGGCATTCAAATTACCAACGAGTACACCGATGAGATTGGCGATATGGTTGAGTCCATCAATGAAATGTCGCTTAAAATTGCTCAGACCGAAAAAATTCAGACCGAATTTATTTCTTCCATTTCTCACGAGCTTCGCACTCCGTTGACTGCTATTACAGGTTGGGGTGAGACACTTAACTACAGCGATGAATTAGATAACGACTCTAAGCGTGGTGTTTCAATTATTCTCAAGGAAGCGCGGCGTTTGACCGAAATGGTGGAAGAGCTTCTTGAGTTTACAAAAATGGAAGATGGTCGCTTTACTCTCCGCATTGAGGATATTGACATTGCCGCTGAGTTGGAAGATGCTATCTTCACTTTCAGGGAAATTTTGCATCAGGATGAGCTTGAATTTGATTATCACAACGATTTAGCCAACTTTCCATCTATACCGGGCGATGCCAGTAGACTAAAACAGGTGTTTCTCAACATCTTTGACAATGCTTTAAAGCATGGGCGAGAAGGTAAGCGCATTGAGATTTATATTGGTCAGTTTGATGACCAGATTGTTATTTCCATTCGGGATTTTGGTCCGGGTGTCCCTAATGATGAGATTGACAACCTAAAAATGAAGTTCTACAAGGGGAGCAATTCAAAAGAGCGCGGCAGTGGGATTGGACTTGCAATCTGCGACGAAATCATAAGATATCATGGCGGACGGCTTGAACTTTCCAATGCAGAAGACGGCGGGTTTCTGGCTACCATTGTTTTACCGGTTTCTGCCGATTTGCCATCTGAAAGCGAAATTTAATGGTAAGGAATCGTGTTTTCTAACTTTAATATTAGTATTTTATAAGTGAGTGTATTATGAACAATAACGAAAAATCGAGTAAGGACTTTAGAACATCTATAGGAGGGCAAGCGCTGATTGAAGGGATCATGATGCGTGGCCCAAAGGCAATGGCGATTGTCGTCAGAGGTAAGGACGGGCTTGTCGAAAAGGTCGACGAGTTCAACCCCATAAGGAACAGAATCAAGTTTTTCGGTCTCCCCTTTATTCGAGGCATTGTCAATTTCGGCAGTTCGATGTCTATCGGCATGCGCTCTTTAATGTTCTCTGCCGACCATATGCCTGAGGAGGATCAAGAGGAGCCTACCAAGTTCGACATATGGGTCGAAGAGAAGTTCGGAAGCGAAAAAAGCGAGAAAATTCTCCTTACTTTTGCAGTTGTTTTAGGCATAGCTTTTTCTGTTGGGCTTTTCATGTTGTTGCCTACTTTTCTCGCAGGTTTTGCCACAGAATTCGTTGAAAACCCGATACTTAGGAATCTTATCGAAGGAGCTCTCCGTATAACAATATTCCTTACTTATTTGGCTTTGACTTCAAAAATGAAACAAATTCGGCGGGTTTGGGCTTATCACGGAGCTGAACACAAAGCCATTTATTGCTATGAAAAAAGGTTACCTCTCACCGTTGAAAATGTAAGGGCACAATCTCCCTTACATCCGCGTTGCGGAACCAGTTTTCTCTTCATAGTGATGATAGTCAGCATATTGGTTTTCTCTTTCACAACGTGGGACTCCTTACTTTTGAGGTTCGCTCTCAGAATCGCACTCTTGCCCATTGTCGTCGCTATCAGCTATGAAATTATTCGCCTCGCCGGGAGATACGACAATTTCCTTACTCGCATAATTTCTGCTCCGGGTAAGGCTCTGCAAAATTTCACAACACGCGAACCGGACGATGATATGATTGAAGTCGCTATTAAAGCACTTGAACATGTCATTCCCGAAAACGAAACAGAAGCGAAGTGGTAAGGTAAGCAAAATGGAAACATATAATGACATTTATTTAAAAATCAGAAAGAGACTTAAAGCAGCGGGAATTGATTCACCGGAGTTTGAAGCAAAACTCATAGTAGCTAACGCCGCAGGTCGGTCTCGTGAAGATATGCTCGCTATAAGCAAGGTTTTTGCTACCGATAATGATGTTAAAGAGAAAATAGAGTTATTTGCCGACCGCAGGATTTCCGGCGAACCTCTGGCGTATGTTCTGGGTGAGTGGGAATTTTATGGTGTCACGCTTGCCGTAAACGAAAATGTGCTTATCCCACGCTCTGATACAGAAGTTCTTGCCGATGAGACTATACGTATTCTCTCTCGTAAGATGTGGCAAACCCGAATGCTCGATTTGTGTTGCGGCAGCGGTGCCGTCGGGCTGGCGGTTGCCTCTAAGGTTTCCAGTGCCCGCGTTGTAATGGTGGATGTTTCCGAGGATGCTCTTGCTGTCTGCCGTGAGAATATGCTTTCAAATAATCTCAGTAAGAAGATTACTGCTATTGAGGCTGATGCACTGAAGTCTCCGCCTTCACTTCTTGGCGCATTTGACGTAATTGCTTGCAATCCACCATACATACCTACTGCGGATATTGATTCTTTGGATAGCTCCGTAAAGGATTACGAGCCTGTTTTGGCTCTTGACGGTGGTGAAGATGGTCTTAAATATTATCGCTCAATTTGCGAAAAATGGCTGATTTTACTCAAACCCGGCGGTCATCTGGCTTTTGAATGCGGGATTGACCAAGCGGGTGATGTACAGCAAATAATGAGAACAGGTGGTCTGAAAGACCTTCGTGTTTATAAGGATACACTCGGTATCGAAAGGGTAATCACCGGGATGGTTTGATTTTTCCCATCACTCCCACTGATAATCATCTACTCACATGATACAGATAACAAATTTATTTGGAGGATTTTACTAATGGCAGAAAAGAAAAAATATGTTCCTGCTGCTCAGGCGGGAGATAAGAAGAAGGCTCTTGAGACTGCGCTTTCGCAGATTGAAAAGGACTATGGAAAGGGTTCCGTTATGCGGCTCGGAGATAGGCAGGCTGTAAATGTGGAATCTATTTCTACCGGCTCGATTTCCTTAGACTTTGCACTCGGAATTGGTGGAGTTCCCAGAGGTCGAATCATTGAGATTTACGGTCCCGAGTCTTCCGGTAAGACTACACTTGCGCTTCACATCATTGCCGAGGCTCAGAAAGCCGGCGGCGAAGCTGCTTTTGTCGATGCAGAGCACGCTCTTGAGCCTGCTTATGCAAGGGCTCTCGGTGTTGATATTGATAATTTACTCATTTCTCAACCTGACATGGGCGATGATGCTCTTGCCATAACTGAGGTTCTGGTGCGCTCCGGTGCTGTTGATGTTGTTGTTGTGGACTCTGTTGCCGCACTTGTTCCCCGCAGTGAAGTTGAGGGTGATATTGGCGATGCAAGTGTTGGAGTTGTTGCAAGGCTTATGTCGCAGGCTCTGCGTAAGCTCGCAGGGTCTATTTCCAAGACTAACTGTGTTGTAATCTTCATTAACCAACTACGCGAGAAGATTGGCGTTTCCTATGGCAACCCCGAGACTACTCCCGGAGGTCGCGCTCTGAAGTATTTTTCCAGTGTTCGCATTGATGTGCGCCGCAGTGAGTTTATTAAGTCCGGTGCTGAACATATAGGCAATCGCACAAGGGCAAAGATTGTTAAAAATAAGGTTGCTCCACCTTTTCGTGAGGGTGAGTTTGACATCATGTTTGGCGAAGGTATCTCAAAAGTTGGCGAGCTTGTTGACCTCGGTGTTAAGCTTGAGCTCATTGAAAAGGGCGGCGCCTGGTATACGCTTGGTGACGTTCGCTTGCAGGGTCGTGACAATGTCAAGGTGTATCTCAAAGAACATCCTGATGTTGCCGATGAGCTTGAAGCGAATATCCGCCGCGACTCTCTAAAGCTGATGTCGCCGCAGGAAAAAGCCGCCGCTAAAGCCGCCGGTCGTGCTGTTGACATTGATGCCGAAGATTTTGAGGGGTAAAGCTGACCGCGGGAGAATTTCTATGACTGATAATCTTGAAAATACTAAAAAACGTGCTTTGAAGATTCTTGGAAATCGGAACTTTTCTGAAGCTGAGATGATTAAGCGCCTCACAAGCAAAGGTGAGTCTCTTGAGGATGCCGAGGAGACTGCTGCTTGGCTTGTTGAGCTTGGGTATATAAGTGACGAGAATTATGCTTCGCTCATTGTGGAGCATTACAGTTCAAAAGGTTATGGTATCACTCGTGTTAAAGATGAGCTTTATAAACGCGGTGTACCCCGTGAGCTCTGGGATTCTGCCTTGTTTGCTTTGGATGATGAGAGTGTGTCTGAAGCGGTTTCCCGTTTTCTAACCAAGAAGCTCCGAGGCAGCAGAGATGAAGATGATGTCCGCAAAGCCAGAGATGCTCTAGTGAGGCGCGGTTTTAGTTATGAGGATGCAAAAATGGCTATTAATCTGTATTTGGAGTCGGTCTAATGCATAAATTAGTTGGTTTTGTCTCGCTGGGTTGTGCGAAAAATCGTGTGAATACAGAGCAAATGATGTATTTGCTTCGTCAGGCGGGTTATACTGTCAGCGGCGAGACGGTCGGGGCTGATGTTGTGGTTCTCAACACCTGTGGGTTCGTTGACTCAGCGAAGTCTGAGGCTATTGACAGCATACTGGAGCTGGCTGAACTCAAAAAAAGCGGTGCAATCGGCAAACTTGTTGTCACCGGTTGTTTGCCGCAGCGGCATAAGGACGATATTTTAACCGAGCTTCCGGAAATTGATGCCTTAGTGGGTACCGGTAGCTTTGATGAAATTGCTTCGGTTGTTGATGCTTTGTGGGATTCAGAAATAGATTTGAGTAAACTCAGACGTTTTGGAGATATCAGCGCCGCTATCAGTGAGTCCGACAGAATCCTGTCCACTTCAAAGGCCTGGGCGTATCTCAAAATAGCAGAGGGTTGCGATAACCGTTGCGCCTACTGCTGTATTCCCGATATTCGCGGAAGCTTTCGTAGCCGTAAGATGGAAAACATTTTAACGGAAGCCGAGAAGCTTGTGGAAAGTGGTGTCCGAGAACTCATTTTAGTGGCGCAAGATACAACCATGTATGGGCTTGACATCTACGGAGAGCGCAGACTTACAGAGCTGCTCAGAGAGCTTGGGTCTATAGAAAAACTACGCTGGATACGCCTGTTATACCTCTACCCTGATGAGATAAATGATGAACTTATTGACGAAATCTCAAAAAATGTTAAAATAGTAAAGTATCTTGATATCCCCATACAGCATATCAGTGACAATATCCTACGCAAAATGAACAGGCGCGGCACAGGCGATGAAATTCGCTCTTTGCTGAAAAAACTCAGAGAGCGCATTGACGGAGTAGTGCTCAGAACAAGTGTTATCACAGGTCTGCCCGGTGAGGGCGATAAAGAGTTTAATGAACTCTATGAATTTTTGAAAGCGGCTCATATCGAGCGGACAGGCGTGTTTGCTTATTCTCCGGAAGAGGGTACTCCCGCAGCTTTAATGCAGCGGCCTGATGAGCAGATTGCAGAGCAAAGAGCAGAGATTATCTATCGGCTGGGAACAGATATACTCCGGAATTTTGACAAGAGCAGAATCGGCACCACAACAACTGTGTTGACTGAGGCGCACTATGAATCTCGCAGCGTAAGGGCTCGCAGTTTTGCAGAGGCTCCTGATGTAGATGGATATATCACCGTGAAGGGAGATAATGTGAAAGCTGACTTATTTATGGACATCCGCATCACAGGCATTGAAAACGGAGAATTGGTAGGTGAAAAGGTTTGAATACAGCCAATAAACTTACGATGTTAAGAGTCTTGCTCATTCCGGTTTTTCTTGTGTTGCTTTACCTCGATTTCCCATACAACAATTACTTTGCTCTCGCTGTCTTTATTATAGCTTCGGCTACAGATGGAGTAGATGGGTTTATCGCTCGCAGGCGCAACCAAATCACCGATTTTGGTAAGTTCATGGACCCACTTGCAGATAAAATTTTAACCTTTGCCGCTATGATTTGGTTTGTTGAAGCCGGGCTTATGCCGGCATGGCTTGTACTTATTGTTATTGTGAGAGAATTCTTCGTCACAGGTATACGCCTTGTTGCAGTAGCAAAGGATCGAGTTATTGCCGCTTCCATGTCCGGTAAAATCAAGACTGTTGTTACTATGGTTTGTTTGATTATCATGTTTCTCCCGCTCACGCCTTGGATGCTTATCGTTTGTTGGTCTCTGATCGGACTTACTACAGTGACTTCCGGTGTTGAATATTTCTATAAAAATAAAGACATTATGAAACTGGATATGAAGTAGATGTTTAATGATGATGATGATGATGACAACGTAATTCAAGAATTCACAGAGGTCGAGCCGGTTCCTGCGCCAAGGGTGTCAAATTGGATCGCCGCTACTTTTGCTCTCATATCACTCACCGTCATCATTGGTGCATTTGTCATTGAGGCGGGAATTCAAAGAGAGCCCTACTACGATGAGTATATTCCGCGCACACCGGTTCAAGCCGAGCTCCTGGAACTTGATTGGATTGAGCAGATATTTCTTGATATAAACCCTTTTTCGAGACCCGGAATATATTTAGAAGAAATTAACGGTATAGTTATCCACAACATCGGCAACCCCGACACAACTGCACTTCAAAACAGGAATTATTTTAACAACCTTCAATATAGGCAGCACCGATTTGCCAGCAGTCATTTTATAATATGCATGGACGGTGCAATCATCCAATGTGTGCCTGTTGATGAGATTGCTTATGCTTCTAATATCAGAAACTATGACACGATTTCAATCGAAGTGACTCACCCTGATGAAACGGGAAGATTCACAACCGAGTCATACGCTGCGCTCGTAAGGCTGACCGCGTGGCTTATGAGCAGGTATGATCTTAATTCGACAGATGTAATTCGACACCACGATGTGCGGGGGGTCATAACAGATTGCCCCAGATATTTCGTAAACAATCCCGATGCATGGATTGGGTTTTTACGAGACATCGAGATTGAAATGGAGCGACAATCGCAATGAAAAATGTATCCGGTGGGTTCTTGCTTTTTTTAGCTAAAGTCTTTCTCATTGCTGTGATTTTGACTTTGTTCTTGATTGGGCAAATACTCTTTTACGAACAGACTACCTATTATTTCTGGGGAAACATAGCCGTCCTCTTTCTCTACGCTGCAAGCTTATATCTTGTTAGCAGGGTGTATAATGGCTTTGCTTTTGGCAATGCGAGTTTTTCAGAGATTATTCTTTCTTGGGTTTTATCCCTTTTGGTCACCAATGCTTTTCAGTTTTTAATACTCAGCTTAATTGCAGATGGTCTGCTTCCCGTCTATGGTTTTCTCATAATTCTTCTGGCTCAGATTACTTTTATTATCCCTCTTGCGTTTTTACTGAACAAACTTTACTACCGCCAAAATCCCGCTCGTAATGCCATAATCGTCTACGGCAAAAAGGATAAACTTGACGAGTTTTGCTCCATTGTCATGATGCAGCGTATGAGGTTTCGTGTAAATCATATCGTTTCTCAGGACACTGATACGGGAGCACTACTTGACTTTGTTGATGCTGCTGAGTCCGTATTTTTTCTCGATGTTGATGAAAGCAAACAGGACTGGATCTTGGAATACTGTTATATGCACAATAAGCACGCATATATTCAACCGACGTTTTCAAAGATTTTGATTAACACCGCCGGAACTTTTTGGCTCTCTAATGCACCTGTTTTTTCGCTGAAAACTCCGCTGCCCGATGTTGGCACTTTGTTTATCAAAAGACTCATGGATATAGTGATTTCACTGATTTCAATTATCTTAACCAGTTGGCTTATGATTGGTATATGGTTCATCGTTCGCTCATATGATAGGCATCCTGCAATATATAAGCAGACGAGGGTTACGCGTGGCGGCAAGCAATTTACACTATACAAGTTTCGCAGTATGCGTCCGGATTCTGAGGACGACGGTGTGCCGCGCCTAACTCAGGCAGATGACGACCGAATCACACCGATTGGTCATTTTATCAGGCGCACCAGAATTGATGAACTGCCTCAGCTTTTTAATGTTCTCAGAGGGGCTATGTCCATTGTCGGCCCACGTCCCGAAAGACCTGAAATTGCCCGCCAGTATGAGGAAATTTATCCGAATTTTTCTTTTAGAACAAAGGTTAAGGCGGGTATTACCGGGTTTGCCCAGATTCATGGTCGTTACAATACAGCTCCGGATGAAAAGCTTTTTCTCGATATTATGTATATTGAAACTTTCTCCATTTTGCAAGATATTAAGCTGATGCTTCAAACTGTAAGTGTGCTTTTTAAAGGTTCAAGCACCGAGGGTGTTGATGATGGTCTCACCACTGCTCTGTGGAAAGGTGACGAGGAATGATTTCTATTTTACTTCCGACATATAACGGCGAAAAATTTATTGTCGAGCTTATAGATTCTATTCTTGCGCAATCTGTCAAGGAATTTAGGCTTTACATATTGGATGACAGATCCTCTGACAATACTTTTTCGATTGCTTGTGAATATGCGAGGCGTTATCCCGGTATGATTATTGCTGAGCAAAATGAAGTCAATACAGGCGGAGCAAAGCAGAACTTCATGCGGCTTATGATGCGTACTCGGGATGATTATATCATGCTTTGCGACCAGGATGATATTTGGTTGGATGATAAAATTGAGCTGTCGCTTGAGAGAATGATTGAAATGGAAAACACTTATGATTCCTCTACACCGATTTTGGTTCACACTGATTTGACTGTAACAGATGAAAGTTTGCAGATAATCTCTGATTCTTACAAAAGCATGGCAAATATCGATTTTGGGTTTAACAGGCTAAACAATCTTGTTGCTATGAATATTCCAACAGGATGCACCATTATGTACAACCGTGCGCTCTCAATGCTCATTACTGTGCAGCCTGATTTTTTTGTCATGCATGACTGGTGGGTTTCGCTCATTGCCGCTTCTTTTGGCGAAATCGGGTATGTTGATGCTCCAACTGTGCTCTATCGGCAGCACGAGCGTAACAGCATTGGTGCGAAAAGAGTGCTTTCCTTAGAGTATGTGCGTTATGTTTTATCAAATATTAATGTCATGGCAGAGAAACTTGACAACTCATACAGACAGGCTCGCAGCTTTTTAAAGATTTATTCCGATGACCTCAATGGAGTTCAAATGGAGCTTTTTTCGGCTCATGGATTGATGAATCGGCGCTCTAAATTTGGTAAGCTTTGTACTATGATTCGGTATAATACTTTTTTGTACAGCGTGGCTCGAAAGGTGGGGCAGGTTATTGTCATATTGCTTAGCTAGTGCGAAAGTTTGTGCGGGGATAATTACATATAATTCGGATGTTTCCCGACTTCGGGAAAATGTCTGCTCCATTATTTCTCAGGTAGACAGTGTTTTTATCGTAGATAATGCATCTTCAAACATTTCTGAAATAAAAGATTCTTTATCAGATTTTTCTGTTGAGTGGACTCAAAACTCTGAAAACTTGGGGATTGCGGGGGCTTTGAATCAGCTTGTCCGATCTGCCGACAAGCATGGCTATGAGTGGATTTTGACACTTGATGACGACAGTGTCTGTAGTGATGATATGGTCGCTCGGCTATTGACAGCTACAGCACATTACGATAATATAGCTGTAATTTCTCCTCGCATTGTTGATAGTCGGAAAAATAGTACCTACAGAGACCCCGGTAGTTCTGCGCTCACGGAGTTTAAGGAAATCAATATGTGCATTACTGCGGGTAGTTTGACAAATGTTAAAGCTGTTTTAGAGCATGGCGGGTTTAACGAAAGTCTGTTTATTGACCATGTTGACCATGAGATGTGCCTTAGACTTAAAGAACATGGCTACAAGATTGTCAAGGTGAATTCTGCCGAGATTTTTCAAGAGTTTGGTGCTGAGTCAACTCGAAGGCGGTTTCTATGGAAAACCTACACTCAGAGAGGCTACTCCCCTATTCGTGTCTATTATCACACTCGCAACTCTCTGTTTATGGTTCGTAAGTACGGCGACAAATTTGACAGTAGACCCCGTTATTTTTATTTCTACTTAATCTTTGCTTTTATAGCAAGATTCATTTATGAACCGAAACGGTTTGCCCGCTTGAAAGCGTTCGCAAAGGGCTATTCTCAGGGACTTGGCAGGTCGGTGCTATAACAGTCATTCTGAGCGCAGCGACGAATGAAACACATATAATGTATTTTTCGGAGGTCTTTATGAAAGGTATAATTCTCGCAGGTGGTGCCGGTACTCGGCTTTATCCGCTCACGCAGGTGACAAGTAAGCAACTGCTTGCTGTCTATGACAAACCTATGATTTTTTATCCCCTCTCGACCCTTATGCTAGCCGGGATTCGTGACATTCTTATCATTTCTACTCCCGAGGATTTACCCAATTTTGAGAGACTTCTCGGCGATGGCAACAAAATGGGCATAAATTTATCTTATAAGGTTCAGCCTTCTCCCGATGGGTTGGCACAGGCGTTTATTCTCGGGGATGAATTTATCGGTAATGACAGTTGCGCCATGATTTTGGGCGACAACATTTTTTATGGCAATGGTTTTTCTGCCATGCTACAGGGTGCTGCTGCTAAGTCTGGCGGTGCCACTGTATTTGGTTATTATGTTGATGACCCTGAAAGATTCGGGGTTGTGGAATTCGATAAAAGCGGCAAAGCAATAAGCCTTGAGGAAAAGCCAAAAGAACCCAAATCTAACTATGCTGTCACAGGTCTTTATTTCTATGACAATCGGTGCGTTGAGTATGCAAAAAATCTTAAGCCCAGCGCTCGCGGAGAGCTTGAAATCACTGATTTAAACCGCATTTATCTTGAAAATGGCGAGCTGGATGTCCAGCTTTTAGGGCGCGGCTTTGCTTGGCTCGACACAGGGACTATTGACAGCCTTATAGATGCTTCCAACTTTATAATGGCTGTTGAGAAACGGCAGAGCATCAAAATCTCCGCTATGGAGGAGATTGCTTATCGTATGGGGTTCATTGATGAAGCGAGGCTTGAGGTGATTGCCGATGATTACGGTAAGTCGCCGTATGGGGAGTATCTGAAAAAAGTATTAAGGGGAAGAATCAAATGACAGTAACAGAAACTAAGCTTAGTGGTGTTTATATCGTTGAGCCGCGGGTATTCGGAGATTCCCGAGGGTGGTTCATGGAGACTTACAGTAAGATAAAAGCACCTGAGATTGAGTGTAATTTTGTGCAGGATAATCATAGTTTTTCTGCTAATAAGAATACGCTCAGGGGGATTCATTTTCAGAAGGCACCCATGGAGCAAGCAAAACTTGTGCGCTGCTCTCGCGGGGCAATCTTAGATGTCGCTGTTGATTTACGCCCTGACAGCAACACATTCGGCCATTATTTCAGCATTGAGTTATCTGCCGACAATAAAAAACAGCTTTTTATCCCTCACGGGTTTGGTCATGGCTTTATCACTCTCACGGATGATGTTGAAATTATTTATAAGGCAGACAATTATTACAGTCCCGAGCATGAAACCGGGATTTTATGGTCAGATCCTGATGTTGGGATTGACTGGGGTTGTGGGGAACCTGTATTATCAGACAAGGACAAGGTTTTACCGCTGCTCAAAGAGTTGAAGTTTTAAAGCAAATTATATCGCATATCATCTGCTGGACCGGTGAATGTTTACAATGTTAAGGAGATCTATTAGTTTGAAAGAATTCAAACTAACGGGGGAATGTGCGATTTGCTCCCCCTGCGGGGAACCGCAAATGATGCACGTTAATGACCATACCTTTTCATGGTCGTTTTGTGCCTCAAGAAAACAAGAAAGGCATGGTCATTTTTATGAAACTATTAGTTACAGGCGGAGCGGGATTTATTGGGGGTAATTTTATCCATGATACTTTGGAGAGATACCCGGAAGACATTGTAGTTTGTGTGGATAAACTTACTTATGCGGGTAATATGGAGACACTTTTTCCTATTTATGACAATGAGAATTTCCACTTTGAGAAAGCTGATATCGCTGATGCTCCAGCTATAAAAGCTATTTTCGAAAAGCACAAACCTGATGTTGTTATTAACTTTGCGGCTGAAAGCCATGTTGACAGAAGTATTGAAGACCCGGGTATTTTTCTTACTACAAACATTCTCGGTACACAGGTGCTTTTAGATGCTTCACGTGAATTTGGCGTAAAGAGGTATCATCAGGTTTCTACTGATGAAGTCTATGGTGATTTGCCGCTTGACAGACCCGACTTGCTTTTTACCGAGGAGACACCTATTCATACGTCCAGCCCTTACTCTGCTTCTAAGGCGGGTGCAGATTTGCTCTGCCAGGCTTATTCCCGCACATATAAGATGCCGCTCACTATTTCTCGTTGCAGCAACAATTACGGCCCTTATCATTTCCCCGAAAAATTGATTCCACTCATGCTCATCAATGCAATGCAGGATAAACCTCTTCCGGTTTACGGCAAGGGCGAAAATGTGCGTGACTGGCTCTATGTAGTAGACCACTGCCGGGCTATCGACTTGATTGTGAGAAACGGCACTCCCGGTGAAGTGTATAACATAGGTGGTCATAACGAAAGAACAAACATAGATGTCGTAAAAACTATTTTAAGGCAACTTGGAAAGTCCGAATCTCTTATTAACTATGTCACAGACCGTCCGGGACACGATATGCGCTACGGCATTGACCCGGCTAAAATCAACAAAGAACTCGGTTGGCTACCGGAGACTAAGTTTGAAGACGGACTTCATCTCACAATCGAATGGTATAAAAATAACGAATCATGGTGGCAAAACGTCCTCGACGGAGAATATCAAAACTACTATGATAAAATGTACGGCGATAGGTAGGTTTCAGGGATTATTTTGTAGGGGATGCGGCTTACCCGTCCCGAAAAAGAGGATGAAATATGATTTTAGTTACCGGAGCGGCAGGTCAGTTAGGTCATGATGTAATAGCGAAGCTGAAAAAACGCAATATCACCCACAAAGGTATAGATATCGCAGAACTTGACATAACAGACAGCGATGCTGTAGATGCATATATAACCGAAAGCAAACCAAAAAGCGTTATACACTGCGCTGCATATACTGCCGTCGATAGAGCTGAAGATGAGCCCGAATTGACCTTTTTGGTTAATTCGGTTGGCTCAGAAAATATTGCAAAAGCCTGCCGCAAAGTTGATGCCGAAGTTATATACATAAGCACGGATTATGTCTTTGACGGTAAAGGAAACTCACCCTACGAAACCGATTCGGCCAAAAAGCCGATTGGAGTGTATGGCAAGAGCAAACTGGCGGGTGAAGAAGCGATTATGAACCATATTCCACTGCGGCATTACATCGTCAGAATCTCTTGGGTGTTCGGAAAAAACGGCAATAACTTTGTGAAAACCATGCTAAAACTTGCCGAAACCCGCGATGAGCTGAGTGTTGTGAGTGACCAAATCGGCAGTCCTACATATACGCCTGACCTTGCGGCTTTACTCTGTGACATAGTGCTCTCCGAGAAGTATGGCACATATCACGCTACAAACGAAGGTTACTGCTCTTGGGCAGAGTTTGCCGAGGAGATAATGCAGATTAGCGGAAGTAAGTGTAAAATTAACCACATTCCGACTGAGCAGTATCCCACCAAGGCTGTTAGACCAAAAAACTCACGGCTGTCCAAGCGAAGCCTGGATGAGGCAGGATTCGGGCGCTTGCCTGAGTGGCAAGATGCGCTTAGGCGGTTCTTAGGAGCAACTTAAATGAAAGATAAGCGGATTTTTCTGTACCTCATTTTTTGTTTTCTCATCTACTCTCTGTGGGCTATTATAACTCCATTTAACGGAGCACCGGATGAGTTTATGAGATGGGAAATCGTAAATTATATGGTAGAAAACCGTTCATTGCCACGTGGCGATGAACCATCAATAAGAAATGATATGTGGGGTGTCAGCTATGCCTTTACACCCTTTGTGCCGCAAATGATTAGTGCGGCACTCTATATAGCTGTGGACTCTGTACTCTCTTTACCATGGTCTGTCATGCTCTACATAATGAGACTGCCGAGTATATTGTTTTCACTAGGTACTGTCTTTTTAGTCTATAAAATCGGGATGCGTTTATTTTCGACTAGGGCGGCACGGTTTTTGACCGTTTTGGTCAGTCTGTGGCCACAGTTTGCGTTTATATCTTCATACATCAATAACGATGCATTTGGCATATTCACAATATCATTGATTATCTATGCCTGGATTTATGGCCTTCAAAACAAATGGACGTGGAAATCATGTATCATGCTTGCCGTAGGGCTCGGTTTATGCTTTATATCATACTATAATGCCTATGGGTTCATTTTACTGAGCGCTCCGCTCTTTCTGTTGACCGCTATTAAAAAAGGCGAAAATAAGATTTATTATTTAAGTTTGCTGAAAAAAATATCATGTATGCTCCTTATTGTGGTTGCAATCGCTGCGTGGTTTTTCATCAGAAATGCTATATTATATGATGGTGATTTTTTCGGATTAAGAGCTTCAGCCGAGGCATCTGAAAGATATGCTGAGGAGTGGTTAAGACCATCTGTAAGACACACATACTTAGTGAGGGGGTTTACACCTTTGGGTATGCTTCTTCATACTCAGTTTGTCATATTTTCTTACAACTCTTTTATCGGAGTGTTTGGATATTTGGAAATTTTTCCACCTTCGATAGTTTTCTTTTTCTTTACAGTCATTATTACGCTTGGTGGAGTGGGTATTGTTTATTGCATAATAGAATGGCTTCTAAAAAAAGAAAAAAAGCGAGAAATAGACATTTTTCTCACAATCATTACCATTTCAATTTCTGTTCCTATAGTACTATCTGTTATTTATTCTTTCAGCATAGATTACCAGCCACAAGGAAGATATGTTCTTCCGGCACTTATTCCCTTATGTATTTTAATCACAAAAGGAATATCCACCCTTTGGGCGAACTTACCTAAAGAAATGCGCACTAAAAGACCCGAGTATGTTGTATATTTATGTATGTTTCTTGCAAACGCTGCATGTATATACGCCGTATACTACTTCTTCCACATAGCACCACCTGTTTAAACAACGAGAGATATGCTACAGATTACAGGATATCTGGGAAAGTTACTTTTGCGCTATTGTAGCAGACGATGTGCAATTTGCTCCGCTTTTTTGCGAGAACAGTGGCGCAATGCTCTCTGGCTCGCAAAAAAGCGGAGCAAATTGCACATAGTCTGCGGGAAGCAACGGGAGCGCGACCGGTTAGTCCGCAGATTTTATACATTCCTTTACAACGTACTGCGGCGACTTATTCAGGCTGAGATATATTCTGCCGATATATTCCCCTAAAAGACCCAGCACAAACAGTATCATACCGCCTATAATTGTCAAAGCAGCCATCATTGAGCTCCATCCCATCAGAATGCTGGTTGGATCCAGCAGCCGCCTTACGATGATGAATATGGCGTATACGAAACCCACTCCGGCACAAAGAAGACCAAAATAGCTTGATATTCTAAGAGGTTTTATAGAAAAAGCCGTAAATCCGTTGAGCCAGAGAGCCAGCAGTGTTTTGAGCGTATAACCGGACTCACCTGTGACTCTTTTTTTGTGCTCAACATTTACATTTGCTATCGAATCGGTTGTTCTGAGAACCAGACCCAACACATATGGGAAAGGGCTTTCATATTTTTTAATTTCATCTATTATGAATTTCTTGACAATAAAGTAACTGGATACTTTGAGGCTCTTGGGCTTATTTAAAAGCAATCGCAACATTCTCTCATTTACTGCGCTGCCCAGATTTCTGAAAACCGAATGTTTCTTACTCTCGTAAGATGCATACACGGCATCGAAGCCCTTGTTTAGCTTATCAATCAGCTTGAGACATTCGCTCGGAGGAGTTTGACCATCATCATCAAGGCACACAACTAAATCTCCGGAAACATACTGAAAACCGGCCATTAACGCTGCATGTTGACCAAAGTTCTTAGCAAGATTCACCGCCACAATGTTCTTGTGCTTGACTACTATGTCTTTTATTTTATTTAATGTATTATCAGGAGATCCGTCATTTACCAAAACAACCTCATAATCGTAAGAAGTTTTTTGGACTGTTGCGACTATTTCATCAACTACATCAGAAATTGTATTTTCTGAGCGGTAGCACGGAATCACAAACGAGATTTTCTCTTTATGCACTGATATTCTCCCTTCCTCATTAACCGGTATAGAACTCGCACAGGGAATTTACTATATGTTCTCTGTCTGTGTTTGTCAGCCCATAATATAGCGGCAGACGTAAAAGCCGCTCGCTTTCTGCTGTTGTGTATATATCTTCGCCGTGGAAAACGGAATATTTTTCCCCTGCGACCGCAGTATGGAGCGGGATATAGTGAAAAACCGAATAAACGCCCTTTTCCTTTAAATGGCTTATGAGCTTAGTACGAACTGCAAGGTTTTCTGCTTTTATGTAAAACATATGCGCATTATGCTCTAAGTGGCTCGGTATGTGAGGAAGCTCCAGAACGCCTTTTTTCTTTAGGAAAGTCAGAGCTTCATTGTAGTAATTCCAGCTAGCCATTCTGTCCTTCATGATTGAATCGGCGAGTTCAAGCTGTGCAAGCAGGTATGCCGCATTAAGCTCACTGGGAAGATAGCTTGAACCAAAATCTACCCATGAGTACTTGTCAATTTCACCTCTGAAGAACTTACTGCGATTTGTTCCCTTTTCCCGAATAATTTCAGCACGCTCGACGTGTTCTTTGCCTGTCATTACCAGTGCTCCGCCTTCACCGCAGGAAATATTTTTTGTCTCGTGAAAGCTAAAGCAGCCGAAATCACCCAGCACCCCGCAATTTTTTCCTTTATATTTTGAAGTTAAGGCTTGTGCGGCATCTTCAATGACGAATAGGTTATGCTTTTTTGCAATATCGTTAATAGTGTCCATTTCGCATGAAACTCCGGCATAATGAACAGGAACGACCGCTTTTGTTTTATTTGTGATAGCCGCTTCGATGAGGTTTTCATCCATGTTCATCGTATCGGGTCTGATGTCAACCAAAATAATTTTTGCACCGCGCAGTACGAACGCATTTGCAGTTGATACAAATGTGTATGATGGCATTATCACTTCATCCCCTTGCTCTATGTCGCAAAGAATCGCTGCCATATCCAGTGCATGTGTGCAAGATGTTGTGAGCAAAGTTTTTTCGCCGCCTATTTTTTCGTCAAACCACGCACTGCATTTCGCCGTGAATTCCCCGTCACCGCTGATTTTCCTGTATGCTATGGCCTTTTCGATATATTCTAACTCTTTTCCGACAAATGGCGGTATGTTGAATGGTATCATAAAAATCCTACTTAATTTTTTTCTTATTGCCTACTTTATACGATTACTCAGCCTTTTGTCAAGTTTCTCTGCAAGAGACTTATTTGACAAACATAGTAAAAAATTGTAAACTTAAGCGAAATCGAATTTCATGTCATGAAAGGGCAATGGAGTGAAAATTGTAGATGCAACTTGGGAAAAGCGCAATCTTGGTGTTCTCGCCAAAGAGGTCACTCTCGACATCGGCGACACAGTCAGCGACCTAGAGCAGCTTAATAGACTTAACTCTGAATATACTGTTATCAGAGTTCCCGCAGGTAGCGTTGAGCTAATGTTCAAACTGGAGGATATGGGATATCGATTTATCGAAACTATAATAAATATACAGCATAATCATAAAGACATTGGCTCTACGCTTGACCGCATAACAAAGAGGATTGCTGATAGCATAACCTATTTTGAAATGAACGAAACCGAGCTTAGTGAGCTGTGGCAGGAACTTAGGGGCGGCATTTTTTATACAGACAGAATCTCACTTGACCCTGCATTTTCTGTGGATAAAGCTGCGGAGCGGTATATCGGCTGGATGAGCGACTTGTTATCACAGGGCGGCAAGGTCTTGGGGTGTATCTTCAAAGATGATATATTCGGCTACTTCACAAGCAAAATCGATGCAGGTAACGTAAACCGTGTTGACAACATAGGAATTTACAAAAATTACGAAAACGCAGGGCTTGGGGTGGCATTGGTAAACGCATCAATTCGATATGCGCAAAATGAAGGGGCCAAAATGACAGTTTCGAGCATTTCATCGAATAATATGCCGGCACTTAAAGCGAACTTGGCGGCAGGTTACAGTGTCACGTCGGCACAATATATCTACATCAGACATACTTCCGGGGAGGACTAGATTTTGAACTTAGAAAAATACAACAACGCATTTACCACTTCACTTGACATAACGGACGATTTGCTCGGTGAGCAGCTGGTGTACCAGTCCATACAAGCTTGGGATTCGGTAGGTCACATGACACTCATAGCGGCAATTGAAGATGCCTTTGATATCATGATGGATACCGAGGATATTATAGATTTGTCCTCATACGAAAAGGGCAAGGAGATTATGAAGAAGTACGAAATCGAAATGTAGGGGACTTAACCATGCTGCTAAAGGGAAAAATTGCACTTGTAACGGGTTCCGGTCATGGGATTGGCAGAGCTACGGCAATGATGTTCGCTCAAAACGGTGCAGTTGTTTATGCAAATGACATTGACCAAGGTAGTCTTGATGACTTAGCAGGAGATACCTTTATACCGCTGTACTTTGATGTGGCCGACACACAAGCCTCCAAAGCTGCAATAATGCGTATCAAAAAAGAGCAAGGATGCCTTGACTGTCTGGTCAACAACGCAGGGATTATGCAAACTGCGCTTATTGGCATGGCAGATTTAAGTGCTGCTCGAAGAATGTTTGACATCAACGTGTTTGCCGTTATGGATTTATTGCAGATAGCAGCGCGAATAATGATGAAACAAAAATCCGGTTCTATTATTAACTTTGCGAGTGTAGTCGGTGTCAGCGGTCATGCGGGTCAGCTCGCATATTCCGCCTCAAAAGGAGCAGTCATTGCTCTTACAAAATCCGCTGCAAAGGAGCTCGCGCCGCACAATATACGTGTAAATGCCGTTGCACCAGGCATGGTAGATACAGACCTACTTCATACACTTAGCGATGAGAGCATTAAAGAAAGCGTGACACTTATCGGCATGAATAGGCTCGGAAAACCTGACGACATTGCAAAAACCTGCTTGTTTCTTGCCTCGGAATTGTCCGATTATGTCACAGGTCAGATAATCGGCGTTGACGGAAGCACCGTTATGTAAGGGTAAAGCTGCGCACAGCTCGAATGACTCTGATTTTCATGGGGAGTAGCGTATGAGCAAGTTTTATTATAAAACACATAACTTGGAGTTTGATATAAGCGAGTTTATAGAGCATACCGAAGAGTGTCCCATTTGCAAGTGTAGTGACCGCACTGTAACAACACGCTTATCAAGCACACCTTTTGCTTACTATCATTGTAATAATTGCAGCGGTGTATCGGCATCACACTACCTGACAGAGGCTGCCTCGAAAAGATTATTTGAGTCATACTATCTGAAACATAAGCTCCATAGGGAAAGCCAAGGTGTAACCCATCACAATGTAGCTTTGCTTGCCGCACACATTAGTTCTTATCTTTCTTTTGGGAAGTCACATATATACATTCTTGATTTTGGTGGCGGCTCAGGCTTGATATCGTATGAAATTGCATTAATTCTGCTTAAAAAAGGGATGGCGCAAAAAGTTGACATACATATCGTTGACATCAACGATGAGCAAGTTGTCGCGTGTGATAACGACAACATCACTATAAACAAATATGCCGCTTTGGGGGATATCTTGCAGTTACGTGAGCATGGAAAGTATGATTTGGTCATTGCAAGCGCAGTTCTTGAGCATGTATACTTTGCGCATGATTTAATAGCTGAGCTTTTTCGCTCCATCTGTATAAACGGCTATATCTACATAAGAACCCCCTACTTGATTCCGTTATATAAATTTCTTAAAAGATTCGGAGTAGAGATAGATTTGCAGTTTCCTGACCATGTCCATGATTTTTCAAAAGCATTTTTTGAAAAACTTCCCGGAACCATGAAGTGTGAATCCTTAGAAATCATAGCTTCTCGCCCTTCTCTCTTTGAAAATTCATTTAGAAAGCATTTTATGAATGCTCTGATTTCGCGCATAATCAGATTTCCGTACCATTTTAATCACCGCTACCCATTTGTTGGGAGTTGGGAAGTAGTTTACAAAAATACCGGGTCTGCATAAAAGGTGAGTGACATCTATGTTTTTAGGCATTGAAAATATAAATCCGAGCAAAGTTGCCGCCATTGACGAAAATGGTTTACAGCTCACTTACGGAGAGCTTTGTGATGCTGCGCGCGAGATTTCTGCTGCTGCAAAAGAGCGTACTCTTGTATTTGCTTTGTGTGAGAATACTATCGGGTCTCTTGTTGGTTACGTCTCGTTTATCTCAAGCGGTGTCGTGCCTTTACTGCTCGACAGCAATATGCCCGAAGAGCATATAGACTGCTTAGTAAACACTTACAACCCCTCCTATATTTGGACTCATGAGAGCCGCGATTTTTCAAAATTCCGCAAGGTTTTTTCCGGATGGGGGCATAATCTTTACGCCACAGACTTGAAACCTTTTTCACTCCATGATGAGCTTGCATTGCTTGTCACAACATCAGGCTCCACAGGCAGCCCTAAGCTGGTTCGCCAAAGCTTCAAGAACATTGAAAGCAACACAAAAAGCATCTGTGAATATCTTGAGATAGACAGCACAGAGCGCCCTGTAACAACACTGCCTATGCAATATGTTTACGGGACATCAATTATAAACAGCCACCTCAAAAAGGGCGCAACAATACTGCTCACGACAAAAGGCATTATGCAAAAGGAATTTTGGGAATTTTTCAAGGAGCAAAAAGCGACCTCAATCGCAGGAGTGCCATACACCTATGAGATACTGAAAAAACTGCGTTTTACAAACATGAAACTGCCCTCGCTCAAAACAATGACACAGGCAGGCGGCAAGCTCCTCCCGGAGCTGCACAAAGAATTTGCGCAGTACGCATCAGAAAATGATGTAAATTTCGTAATCATGTATGGTGCTGCTGAAGCAACGGCCAGAATGGGCTATCTGCCGCCGAAGATGTCACTGGAAAAATACGGCTCAATGGGTATTGCGATACCGGGAGGTCGATTTGAGCTGATTGATGAATCCGGCGATGTAATCAGGGAATACGGCATGAGGGGAGAGCTTGTATATTACGGAGAGAACGTCACTCTTGGGTATGCCGAAAACGGAGAAGACCTCAAAAAGGGCGATGAACGCTCGGGTCGCCTTGAAACCGGAGATATGGCTACACTGGACAGCGATGGTTACTACACAATAGTTGGCAGGAAAAAACGCTTTTTAAAGATATTCGGCAACAGAGTTGGACTTGATGAAACAGAGCGTTTGATCAAATCACGATTTTCAGGCATTGAGTGCGCATGTTGCGGTGTTGATGACAAGATGTATATATTTATTACAGATGCATCGCTAAAAAGCGACATACTCGGGCATATCAGCGATGCAACGTCGCTCAATGTACAAGCGTTTTGCATCAAGGTAATTGACGAAATACCAAAAAACGACTCCGGAAAAACCCAATATTCAAAACTGGAAGAATATTATGATTAGTTATGACGATTTCTACGCTATTGCGCCGTTCTCTTTGGGTAAGTCTGAAAAAAAGCATATGCTGACTCAGCGGCTTTTGGATTTGACGAACCTGCACATTGAGGCTTGTCCACAGTACGCCGATATGATGAGAGGAATTGGCTTTAGTCCTTCGGATTGCAAAAGTTATTTTGACATACCTTTTTTGCCTGTGAGTTTGTTTAAAGACTTAGAGCTATTGAGTGTTGAAAAAAACGATGTAGTCAAGACAATGACTTCATCGGGAACAACAGGGCAGGCAGTGTCGAAAATCTACCTCAATAAGGCAACTGCCGCAAACCAGCAGAAAACGCTCGCCAAGATTGTCTCTGATTTTACCGGCGCCTCTCGTATGCCTATGATTATCATTGACAGCCCTTCTGTTTTAAAAGACAGGAGTATGTTTTCGGCAAGAGGTGCAGGCATCCTCGGCTTTTCTATTTTCGGGACGGACAGGATATATGCGCTGGATGAAAATATGGAGCTTGATATACCTGCTATTGAAAATTTTCTCAGTAAACACAAGGGAAAAAACATACTGCTTTTCGGATTTACTTCCATAGTTTGGCAGCATTTTTATTTGGAGCTTAAAAGAAAAGAGCACAAGCTTGATTTAAGCGATGGCATTTTGATTCATGGCGGTGGTTGGAAAAAATTGATAAATCAAGCTGTTTCAAAAGCCGAGTATAAAAATCTGCTGAGAGATTTATGCGGGCTTTCAAATATACACGACTACTATGGTATGGTCGAGCAAACAGGTTGTATTTACGTGGAATGCGAGCACGGTCACTTGCACGCAAGCGTGTTTTCAGATATAATAATGCGGCGCCATATTGATTTTTCGCCGTGCGATTTTGGTCAGTCCGGCATAGTTCAGGTGGTCTCTGTGATTGCGGAATCGTATCCGGGTCATTCCCTGCTCACAGAGGATGAGGGCGTTATCTTAGGCGAAGATACTTGCCCATGCGGTCGCCTTGGCAAATTCTTCCATATCAGCGGAAGGCTAAAACAGGCAGAGATACGAGGATGCAGTGATACTTATGAAGGTATTAGGTAACTTTGATGATGCGGTCAGCGCACCCGCTATGGCTCCTTTTGAGCAAAATGTTCTGGAGTTTTTTAATGCTTTGTCAAAAAAGCTGACTAAGGTACGTAAGTACTCGGATGTGGCGACATTTGGCTTTTGGTGCAGAAAAGCATCACTTCTGAGCGAAAAGGCAAATTACAGCGATTTAGGCTCAAGAATCGGCAGAGGCATAGTTTTTCACTCGACGCCGTCAAATGTGCCTGTAAATTTTGCTTTTAGTTTTGCCGCCGGGCTGCTCTCGGGCAATGCAAATATAGTCCGTCTGCCGGGCAAAGATTTCGAGCAGGTTTCAATAATAACTGAGGCTATAGCCGAGCTTCTTGCAGATAAATATGAATTTCTCGCGCCTTATATTTACTTTGTAAAGTATCCTCCCGACAGGATGCTGCATGACCGATTTTCTTCTGTCTGTGATGTGCGTGTGATTTGGGGCGGCGATAACACTATAAGGGAACTGCGGGAGTCTCCGCTCAAGCCGAGAGCAACAGAGTTAACATTTGCCGACAGGTATTCGATTGCTGTGATAGACAGCGATGAGTACCTGAAAGCTACTGATAAAGCTGCGATAGCTCTGGACTTCTATAATGACACGTACTTTTCCGACCAAAATGCTTGCACTGCTCCAAGGATAGTATTTTGGCTCGGCAGCCAAAAGGAAGCGGCAAAAAAGGCTTTTTGGGAAAATGTCCGCATTCTTAGTGAGGAAAAATACGATCTCGCACCGGTTCAATCTGTGGGAAAACTGGCTGCTTTCTACAAGGCCGCAGCGAATATGCCTGTGCAGTTTATTGATTCGGAGAGTTTTTTTGTAACTCGGGTGCATCTTTTGGAGCTGACCGAAGATGTCGTGCAATATATTTTCAGCAGCGGTTTTTTCTTTGAGCACGACATAGATTCTCTTGAGGGTCTCTTGCCCGTCTGCGGTGAGCGTTTGCAAACCCTGACGTACTACGGCTTAACTCGGGATGATATCGAGAAGTTTATCAAAACATATAGACCGAAAGGCATAGACCGCGCCGTGCCTTTGGGCAAGTCAATGGACTTTTCGCTTATTTGGGACGGACATGACCTAATACGCAGCATGACTAGGGTTATATATGGAATCTAAACTCAAGGATTACTGTACACAGGTCGCCAAAAATGGATAATTTATTCCGCTTTTTTGCGAGCCAGAGAGCATTGCGCCACTGCTCTCGCAAAAAAGACTCCACAAATCATCCACTTTTGGCTTAGTCTGTACTTAACACTCCAGAATCATAGTGATATGCTCGGTCGCAAGTTTTGCTTGATATTTTACGGCTCTGAATATATAATGACATTCTCGCTGTTGTTGCTGTTCTCGCAGATAATATGTAATTTGCTTATCTGATACTATACCATTAAAGGGGATTTTACTATGACTAAAGGGAAAAGGGTGGGTAGGATTTTTGGCTCTGTTTTTGCTGTTGCATACTTTATGTTTTTCTTTTCTGAGCTTTTTATCTTCTCTGCTTCGGCTTATATTGACCCCGCCACAACAGCAATGCTCACGCAGATTATTGCCGGTTTTTTTATCACTATGGGAGTGGTTTTCGGGGTTTTTCGGCGTAAGATTATATTGTTTTTCAAGAATTTAAGTGTTAAAATGAAACAGCGGAAAATCGAACGGCAAGTATCAAAGCAAAACGGGGATGTTTCTGATTCGTGAATATGATAGACATTATTTTTGGCAATACATTTGGTTATCTCATGCACTTGTGCTACACTGCCACAGGTAATTTCGGGTGGGCAATTATTGCTTTTACAGTTCTCGCGAGGCTGATTCTTTTCCCAATATCGCTTATATCGCAGAAAAATTCTATTGCCATGGTCAAAATCAAACCGGCTCTGGATGATTTGCAGGCACGCTATGCAAGTGAGCCGAGTTTGATGCTTAGTGAACAGAAAGCACTGTTTAAGAAAGAGAAGTACAGTGCTTTTAAGGCTATTTTGCCGCTTTTGGTGCAGATTCCGTTGATTATCGGAGTTATAAGTGTTGTCAATAATCCTGAGCGGCATCTCGGTGAGAACATCTACCCGTACTTCTTCGGGCTTGATTTGCTCAGCTCGCCCGTTGGGTTGTTTGTTCCTGCTCTTGCCATACTTTCTACCATTTTCCTGTGCGTTATGCAAAACTTTTTTAATGTCATATCCCGCGAGCAGGGTTTTTTCGGTAAGTGGGGTGTTATGATTTTACTCACTGTTTTCACCGGATGGTTTGTATTTGCCGTACCTTCGGGTGTAGGTCTTTTTTGGACTTACAGCAATATTTTGGGTGTCGCAACACTTGCGATTTGCAATCTGATTTATAATCCCAAAAAGTACATCGACTACGAAAACCGCTCTGTAAAAATAAAGCCTACAAGAGAGGAAAAGACTGCTTTGCGTGAGCGTAAGAGACTGCAAAAGGCACGTGAAAAGGTAGATATGCAGAGGTTCTTTTCGGTTGATAAAGAGATTGTGTTCTTTTCGGAGCAAAGTGGATTTTATAAGTATTTTGAGCCTTTTATTGATTATATTATCGAAAACTCCGACATTACTGTCCACTATCTCACGACGGATTTGAGAGATCAGGTGTTTGAGTTTGAAAAGCCGCAGTTTGAGTCATATTTTTGCTCTGACCATGGGCTTATCACTACATTTATGAAAATGAACTGCAATGTCCTCATCATGACACTTGCAGACTTCAACGTCTACCATTTCAAGCGTTCTATAGAAAAAAAGGATATAGAATATATCTACATAGACCATGGGCTTGGCAGTTGCAATCTCACTTTGCGCGAGGGTGCGCTCAACCACTACGACACTATTTTCTGTAACAGCAAAGACTATAACGAAGAAATCCTCGCAACGGAAAAGGTCTATAAGCTTAAAGAGAAAAATCTTGTTAATGTAGGTTTTGGGCTTTTGGATGGACTCATCCATAACTACTCCAAGTCTGAGCATCTCGAAAAGCAAAAGCCGCAAATTCTCATCGCTCCATCTTGGCAAAGAGACAATATTTTAGAATTTTGCCTTGCGCCTCTGCTTGATGGGCTATTTAAGTTGGATGCTGATATAATAATCCGCCCTCACCCTGAATTTATTAAGCGTTTCCCCACAAAGATGAAAGCGATTTTTGAAAAATATGATGATAAAATCAGTTCCGGGCTGCTGGAGATTCAGACTGATTTTTCCTCAAACTCCACTGTCTATGATTCTGACCTTGTGATTACTGACTGGTCCAGCATTGGTTTGGAATTTTCATTTACTACCAAGAAGCCTACACTTTTCATCAATACGCCTATGAAAGTTATGAATCTTGAGTGGCGTAAAATAGGCGTTGAGCCTATGGATTTCTGGCTTCGGAGCCGCATAGGCCATGCACTCGATACAGATAAACTGGGTGACACAGAAGCTGTAACACGGCATTTACTTGAGAGTGGAGATGAGTTTAAAGCTGCTATAGAAAAACTTATGGCAGAGCATCTGTATAATATTGGAAACACAGCAGAAGTCGGTGGGAAGTATATCATCGGACAAATAGGCAAAGTGAGGGAAAATGCGAAAATTCACACCAATCAAAACATTACTCATTGATGCGGGAATTACTAAATGGAAATTTGCGGCAATATTTGCCTTGTCTTTTGCTGCGCCGTTTATGCTGCTGCTTTACTCCCCGCTCGACATTTATCTGCATAATCCGGCTGTGTTTTTAATCAGTTGGAGGCTGCTGCTGCCTCCTTTGCTGGTTTTCTTCATTATCACCTTTATCCTGCTGTTTATCACGCTTTTGCTTCTCTGCCACAAAAAACTACTTCCGGGTGTATCTGTCTTTATTCTCGGCACTGCGCTTGCCCTCATAGCCAGATTTGCATTTAATATGTTCGTCTATGTTTACCTATATATCATTGCGGCGTTGGTTATTGCGGCAATTGTTTTTATTTTGCTCAAAACCTTGCTAAAAGACAATGCTGCATCGGATATTATTTTGCTGGGCATACTTGGAGTGTTGCTCAGTGCGTATGTGCAAACACTTTTTCTTAACGCTGCTATGACCGATATCGGGGCTTCGCCCGATTATAGCGCACTTTCGGTTTCCAACATGGTTAATCTTCTGATATGGCTAATCGCCTCCCTTCTTCCGATTGTGCTTTGGGTGACCGTGAGAGCAGCAAGGAAGATTTTCATGTTTGAAAAGGCTATCGCTTTCATTGCTGCAATCATCACCGGTATGCAGATTGTGGGGCTGGGAACAACTGCCATATCCGCTGAACTTCCACGCGGAATTGAGGACCAACCGCCTAAATATGTCTCTTTTTACTATGCACTAAGATTTAGCGAGGAAGAAAACATTTTGGTGTTTATCTTGGATAAACTCGATGTCAAATTTATGAGGCAAGCTTTTGAGGAGCATCCCTACCTAAAAGACACTCTCTACGGGTTTACCCATTATGAAAATAACGTCTCTGAATTTTTTGACACACTTCCCTCTGTGGTTTCGATGCTTACACAGGCGTACTACAGAGAAGGTATGACAATTGGCGAGTATTGGGAATATGCATGGGAAGGGCATAATGTAATCGATACTCTCAGAGAACACGGCTTTACCACTAATTTGTACCTTGACCACTGGAGCACCATCAGTAGTCTAGACGATATCTCGCACAGGACTGATAACTTGAGAGAATTGCCGGACGGTTTTCAGGTCAGCATCAACACAAATAGTTTTGCCAGCATCATTACACGTATGTCACTTGGCAGAGTGTTTCCGTATCTGCTGAAAAATTATGTTCTGGCTCCCATCACGCTGGACTTTGGTCATCACCTGTATACGTTTGCGCACGGAGCATTTGATATGCCGGACTTTCAGCTTCCCAGTGTAGGATCTCATCACGATGGTCTTTTTCTTGACTTTATTAGAGAAAATGAGTTTACGGCGGATATTGATAGCAGTGTGCTTACGTTAATTCATCTAAATGGTGCCCATGCGGGGCTTAGTGAAGTGGCAAACATCCCCAGCGTTGTTCAAAACTTTGAAATACTCGAGCTTTTCTTTGATAATATGAGAGAGCTTGGAGTATTCGATGACAGCACCATAATTATAGTCGGCGACCACGGTCGTGCTTGGGATCTTACTTGGGTTGACGATTATAGGCGTACCTGGGAAACACCTGTTGCCACGAGCCTCTTTATTAAGCCACCCGGCGGTAGCGGTGAGCTTGTAACAGACAGAGATACCGAGATGTCAAATAAGTTTTTTGCTGCAAGTCTTTTACATAGTGCGGGACTTCCGCATACTCATCTGGGTATTTCATATTTTGACATTATTGGGGGGCAAACTGCACCGACTAGAATCAAATACAGTCTTTCACCCTGGTGGATAGAATTTAATGCCCATGGTGAGCAGGGTTATATGACACTGCTTGGTTTCTACGAAATAAGAGGCTACGCAGGAGATGGCGGCAATTGGGTCTTTGTCCCAAATGTCGAATAGGAATGTAAGAAATGAATATACTCAAACGTATAAGTGCAATTTTTGTTAACGCCGGTATAGATTCAAAGAAGTTTGCAGTGATATTTATTCTATCTTTTTCCGGCTCGTTTATGATGCTGTTTTATACGCCGCTCGATATTTATCTAAACAATCCGACAGTTTTTGTGGTAGGGTGGAGATTACTTCTGCCTCATATGCTGGTTTTCTTTGCGCTTGGTTTAAGCCTCATGGTTATCGCACTTATTATCCTCTGTGTTTTACTTAAAGTTTTGCTTGGTGACAGGTTCACGGATATCTTACTGCTTGGTGTGCTTGGAGGATTGCTCAGTGCTTACGTTCAAACGCTTTTTCTCAACAGCGGCATGATTGCCGAGGCAGGGGCTTCTCCTTCATATAGCGCATTCACACCCGCAAATATTATTAATCTGGTGATTTGGGCAGTAATCGCATTGCTCCCTATTGGAGTTTGGGTGTGCATGAAAGCCGCAAAGAAAAATTTTAAGGTTAATAAGGCTATTGCACTCATCGCTTTGGTCATTTTTGGTATGCAGGCTGTAGGGCTTGTGGCAACTGCCGCATCTACAGAGCTACCGCCCGGACTGGAGGACGAGGCAAACAGGTATGTTTCTTTTGATTATGCACTTAGACTGAGCGAAGATGAGAATATCATCGTGTTTGTTTTCGATAGACTGGATGTCAGGCTTATGAGGGAGACCTTTTCTGAGTATCCGCATTTAAAAGACAATCTCTACGGGTTTACACATTTTGAAAATAATGTCTCTGAATTCTTCGATACACTGCCTTCCATGGTATCAATGCTCACACAGGTTTACTATGCAGAAGGGCAGACACTGGCTGATTATTGGGAAGAAGCTTGGGCGAAACACAATGTTATCGACACACTGAGAGAGCATGGGTTTGTATCTAATCTGTACCTCGACCGATGGAGCACTGTCGGCGGGCTGAGCGATTTTGAAAGCAGGTCGGACAACATCAGAGATGTGCCGGATGGTTTTAGGATTAGTCTGAGCACAAGGAACTTCGCTTCTATCACCGCACGCTTGTCGCTTGGCAGAATATCTCCATATCTGCTGAAAAACTTTTTCCTTGACCCCGTCACCATGGGTTTTGGCTACCAGCTTGTTTCACCTGCATACGATATGCCCGATGTTCAGCCTTCCTCTTTGTGGGGCTTTTATGATGAACTCTTTCTCGAGTTTGTAAAGCAAAATGAGTTTTCAGCAGATGTCGAAGACAGGGTTTTTACTCTTATACACTTAAATGGGGCTCATATGTTTGGCAGAGGCTCCCCTACTTCAGGCATTGCCCAAAACTTTGAAATACTCGGTCACTTTGTTGATAATATGCGAGAGCTTGGTGTTTTCGACAGCAGCACGATTATTGTGCTCGGCGACCATGGTTATTACGGTCTGGGTATGCCTGAGACTGTGAGCCTGTTTATTAAGCCGGCGGGCGGCTCAGGAGCGCTTGTAACCGATACGACCAGCGAGATGTCAAACAGGTATTTTGCAGCGAGCCTACTGCAAATTGCGGGGCTTCCGCACGAGCAGCTTGGTTTTTCGTTTTTCGATATTCTACAAGGAGCACCTGCACCCGCCAGAACCATGTATAGGCTCACAGGTTGGGCGCAGGCGCTCGAGGATTACGGCATACGTGGTTATATGTCTCTGCTCGGCACTTATGAAATCAGCGGCTATGCAGGTGATTATGAAAACTGGGTGTTTATACCTAACGAATAGTCGCCGTCGCCTATTTTCCTTTTAAGTACTTATTTGCATCCTTAAAGAAGCTCGCTACAATCATGATGATGATTATCCCTATCGGGAATGCAGCAATGATTGCTACTGATTGGAGGTTATTCAGCGTGCCTTCAGAGAACAAGAGCCCTATGGGTAACAAAATCAATAGTATTGCCCAGAATGCGCGTATTCTTTTGTCCGGCTCTTCGTCGGACTTTAGCTCCTTTTGCGAGTACCCGGCTACGATTATCGTCAGCACGTCAAAAGTAGTCGAATAGAACATCACCATGTTTATTACGAGTAGTACAAGTGCCACAGTTGGAAGCGGCAATGTATGGAAGATTCCGATTATTGTCTGCGAGATGTCAGCTCCGCCCGCAATCGCACCTGCTGAGTCCAGCCCGTGCTGCATTTGCTGTGCCAGTCCGTAATTGCCGAGGATTATAAAGGATGTAAATGTTCCGGCGAGTCCCCAGCCGTAAGCCCCGATTACGGTATTGCGTATTGTCCGCCCTTTGCTTATCATGCCTATGAAGAACGGCGTTGCGATGCACCATGCCATCCAGTATGCCCAGTAGAAGATAGTCCAGTCCTGCACAAAGCCTGTCTCTCGCAGTGGGTCTGTCCAAGTGGCAAGACCTATAAAGTTTTGCGCAAGGTTTCCGATTGATGATACTCCTGTTTCGATTATATATCTGGTTTCACCGCCGAGGAACATGAAGTAAAACAGTAGCGCAAAGAAAAAGTATACGCAAATGCTTGCAAGTTTTTTTATGCCTTTTATTCCGAATAACACCGCTATTGTGTAAACCGTTGCGGTCAGCAAGAGTATTATTATCGTCATTGTGGTAGTGACACCAATGTTGAATATATCAGCGACTGCTGCCGATATGAGCGGTGTTGCAAGTGAGAATGTAGTCGCCGTTCCTGCAATCAGTGCGAATATCGCTATGACATCAATGAGTTTACCAAGCGGTCCGTCAACCTTATCTCCGAGCAATGGCCTACATGCCTGTGAGAACTTCTGCTTCGTCTCGCCTCTGATGTGAAGCATAAACCCAAATGCCACGGCAAGCACTATGTAGATGCTCCACGCTATCGGTCCCCAGTGAAACAGTGGGAATGTCGATGCCCAGAGCTGTGTGTTCCCCAGCTGCTCCACATGCGGCTCGGCAGCGTACATAGCCCATTCACTGAGCGAGAAGAAGATAATATCAGCCGCCATTGTGCCTGTGAATATCATCGAACCCCACGCAAATGAGCTGTATTGCGGCTTTTCTATGTTTCCGAGTTTTATTTTTCCAAATCTCGAAAATGCCATATACATTGTGGCTATGAGCGTGAACAGTCCGAGTAAAATGTAGTATACGCCTATGTCGTCACCAAGGAAGTTGCGTACGGAGGACAGCACCTCAAGCGATTGCTCGGGTAGTGTCAGAAATAGCACCAGCAAGGTCAAAACTCCTGCAAGCGGTACAATCATCGCCACCCAGTCGATGTTAGATCGTCTGTTTTTTGCTTCTTGTTTCATAGTTACTTACCCCATTTCATTAAATACTTTGTAGTAATCTTTTGCAAATCTGTATTGCCGGAGAGAGTACTCTCCAAATTCAACTCCCATGTGGCTTTTGTATTCACACCAGTTGCTCCAGAGCAGTCCGCACATTGCGATGTATGCGTATATTTTTTTTCTCGTCTCAGGAGGACATAGGAGGACAGTTCTATTGTGTTCTTCCACTGCCCCGAAGTAACTGTCAATCAGAGCTTCAATATGTTCTCTGTCATACATTGAGTACACTGCGAACATCGCAATATCTACGTGTGGGTCTTGCATACCTGTGTACTCCCAATCTATGAGGCGTATCTTCGTTCCCTCACTTGTTTCTTCAAAGAGGAAGTTGTCCGGGACAGCATCAATATGCGTTAAGCCCCACTCTTTCGGCGTGGATTCTATGAATTTACGGAGTTTCATAACGTTAGTTTTTGTTTGCTCATAGTCTCTGAAATATGATTTGGGTCTGTGCCATAAGCTCTCGTAGTGCTCTATACGCTCAAATATGTCAAAGGTATGGTCGCACTCCAGTTTCATCTCGTGAAAGTCCCTCAGCTTTTTCATACACGCTTTTACATCAGATGAGTTAAATGGGTCACAAACACGTGCATTTTCTATGAGTCTTGTAATTTTATACCCTGTCTTTGGGTCTATGTGTATTATGTCGTCGCTAAGCCCAAGCGGAGTGATTAATTTATAAACAGCGTACTCCTCTGCCCTGTTTATCATCAGGCTTGTCCCCTCACCCGGCACCCGCATGATATATTTTACATCTTCATGAGAAAACGTAAACGAATGGTTCGTCATGCCCACCTTGAGAGGTTTAATTCCTTGAATTTCACTTTCCTCACACCCCAGAATTTTTGCAATTTCCTGCATAATACTACTGTTTGAACTGCTAATGTACGATGGGTCAAATTGCCTGAGTTCTTCGAGGTTTTCAAATTCGTGTACATTTCCTGTCTGCCTGTTTATATACATCGGCAATGATTTTTGCTGCTCTTTTATAATATGCTCCCAATAGTAGTCTTCTGTCCCCGGGCGGCTGAAATATTCTGTAAGGTACTTTTTGAAACTTGTTGAAAACGATGATGAGAAATATGCAGGACCTATCAGTGTCCATGAATCCTTCCCTCCGACCTCGATTGACTCTATTTTATCAGATGCCGATGTAGTAACACACCACTCTCCTGTATTTCCGTCGGCATATATGGACGAATACCAACTGCGGGGCTCATAGAGGTTGAAGATATTCTCTTCAATCCAAAAATCGCTCATAAGCACATACGAGCTGTCGAGCCACTCCTTTGCGCAGTGCAGGCTACTCAAATTGTTTTTTATGGCATATTCGGGATTAAACACCAGCTTTACGCCATATTTGTCTATAAGATAATCGAAACTCTCTTTTTTGTAGCCCACAACTATGATTATCTCTGTTATTCCTTTTTCGCGAACTTGTTCAATTTGTCTCTCTATCATCGGCTGTCCGTACACTTCAAGCAGCCCTTTTGGTGTTTCATATGTAAGCGGCACACAACGAGAGCCAAATCCTGCGGCGAGGATTATTGCGCTTTTAACTTTGTATTCGTCCAGTTTTTTTAAGCCTTCTTTTGTCAATGCAAGTTTGCGGCTGTCTTTTTGCTCGAAATGCCCGGATACTACGCCTTCTTTTATTGTGCTGTTCACGAGACCCAGTGAAAGCTTTGTTGCTCCGGCAAGTTCTCTCTGAGTCGCCTCCGGCTTTTTAATCAAATATCTGGCTAAGAGTACAAAATTTTCCGATTTCATAGATAGTTCCTCTCGATACTGTTTGTTCAGTTTTTAGGACTATACACTAATTTTTGAACATTGTCAAGAATTTTTTTGACATCACAGAGTATGTTGTATAGAATATGGCTATAACGCACAGAGGAAGTTTCGAGTAATGAGCAAAAAGAGAGCCACAATTTTTGTGTTTTATGATAAAAAAGGCATTGTAGACGAGTATGTGCTGCATCTCATACGTGGGTTGCTTACAGTTTCCGAAAGGATTATCATTGTCTGCAATGGGTTACTTGGCGATGTGGGGCGTGAATCTCTAGGCAAGCTCACCGACGATATTATTGTGAGGGAAAACAAAGGATATGATGCTTGGGCGTTTCGTGCGGGTATGGAGCATATTGGCTGGGAGCACCTGAGCGATTATGATGAGCTGATTTTAGCCAACGATTCTGTCTACGGTCCGCTCTATCCCTTTACCGATATGTTTGAGGAAATGGACGGCAGAAACGTAGATTTTTGGGGGATTATCAAACATGCTGAAACCGAGGACAAGAGCGGCATAACAAAAAATAAGCTCTATTATGAGCATATCCAGTCTTATTTTTATGTGCTGTCAAAAAAACTGCTTGCACACCAAGGCTTTAGGAAATATTGGGAGAATCTCAGGGATTTTCGGTCATGGGATGAGACAGTGTCTCTGCATGAAACCGGACTCACAAAGTATTATGCTGACCTCGGGTTTTCTTGGGATGTCTATGTAAGTACAGATGGTGAGCTGCGCGATTATGCCGATACTTCTCTTGTGCTCATGATGCCTTTTGAGCTGATACGGGACTATAAGTGCCCTATTATTAAGCGAAAATGCTTTTCCGAGGACTACGGTGTTCTGCACAGAGCTACTCTCGGCGATGGCACAAAAAAAGCTTTTGACTATATTCAAAGACACACAGACTATGACGTAAATCTGATTTGGGATAATTTGCTTCGGACTGTCAGCCTGCGCTCTATCAAGGATGCGCTTCACCTCAATTATATACTTCCAAAAGACAGGGGGACGGTTCTCTTGTCTCCCCCTTCCTCACCTAATTCCGCTGTTTTTGCTCACATCACTTACGAGGACCAGATTGAGTTTTGCGAAAATTACCTTCACTCCGTAACGCCTGATACCGATGTCTTTGTCACCACGCTCTCAGAAAGCATGAACGAGCGCATTTTAACAGCCTATAGGAACTTGCCGTGCCGCAATTTGAAAGTTGTGACCTTGCCAAAAACACACAAAGGGCGCGACGTTGCTGCCCTGTGGGTCGCTTTGCGGCTATATATTACAAATTATGACTACGTCTGCTTTGTGCACAACAAAAAATCCGCTCAGGACAAGCCCCTCACCATAGGTAGAGGTTTTGCTCAGAGGTGTTTTGAAAATACCCTTGCAAGCCCTGAGTATGTGGCTAACTTGCTATCATTGTTTGAAAATAACCCTCGGCTCGGAATGCTTTTTCCCCCACCGGTCATCCATGGGCTATATCGATACAACATCACCAACATGTGGGGTCTAAACTATCAAAACACTCTGGACCTTGCAGAAAAGCTCGGCATAGATGTCCCTATTTCCGATGAAGCTGACCCTGTCTTCCCTACCGGCGGTATGTTCTGGTTTCGGACTAAAGCTCTGAAAAAAATGGCTGCTCATGAGTGGGATTATTCCGATTTTCCTGACGAGCCAATGCCTGTGGATGGGTCTTTGGGTCATGCTTTTGAGCGGATTTATACTTTTGCAGCACAGAGTGAAGGATACTACTCCGCATGGGTCATGACTGATGATTTTGCAGATGCTGAGATTACATCGCTGAGTTATTTATACGCTCATGTGCAAACTCTTTTGAGTATGTCGCTTTGGAGAAGGATTTTGCTAGGCGTTGTTAAAAGACTCAGGCGGTATCCCGGGATATATGTCGTTGCCCGTTTCTTTTATCGAATTCCAAAAGCTTTTTTTGGAATTTTCAGGTCAAGCCGCAGTTCCCACAGATAATCCCTGCGCTGCCACCCTGAGTGCAACGAAGGATCTTTGCGACCACGTAACTTCATCGCAGTAAGATTCTTCGCTTTGCTCAAAATGACAAAATTGTGTGTTTACATCTTTAACTTATGACATCCGGTGAGGTGATACGATATGAAAAAACTTAAAAATTTAATTGGCCGCCTTGGTCTTAGACTTCAGAAAATGACTTATTATCAAGACCCTGATGTTTTGCACCGCTACAGGCATTATGAGGATACAATAAAGGGCGAAAGGGAGACCATAGCTCGCCTCAAAACTTCTGTGAGCGACAGTACCTACAAAGCTCTTACGGACACTTTCTATGAAATCGGCAAAAAAGGCGAGTTTTTTGAGGAGTACCAGGAGCATAACATCACATTTACCGATGAGGATGTCAAACCTATAGCCTTTTATCTGCCGCAGTTTTACACTTTCCCCGAAAACGACGAATGGTGGGGCAAGGGGTTTACCGAGTGGACAAATGTGACTAAGGCAGTCCCGCAGTTTGTGGGGCATTATCAGCCGCATCTTCCGTATGACAGCACGTTTTATGACCTTACAGATATATCGGTATTGCGTAGGCAAGTCGAGCTTGCAAAAAACTATGGCATATATGGTTTTTGCTTTCATTACTATTGGTTTGGCGGAAAAAGACTGCTTGAAAAGCCGCTCGACAATTTTCTAAATGATAAAACCTTGGAGCTCCCGTTTTGCATTAACTATGCAAACGAAAACTGGAGCCGCCGCTGGGATGGCACTGATGATAAAATTTTGATGAAGCAAGAGCACTCTGATGAGGATGATTTGGCTTGCATCGCAGACATTTGCAAATATATCAGAGATGAGCGGTACATAAAAATAAATGGTAAGCCTTTGATAATAATATATAATGCATCTGTTTACCCCGATGTCAATAAGACACTCAGCCTCTGGCGGGGATATTGCAAAGATAACGGAATTGGCGAAATTCACCTTGTCGGTGCGCAGACAGACCCGAACAGAGACCCGCTAAGCTACGATTTTGACGATGCTGTTGAGTTCCCTCCTCATTTTTTCCATATGTATGCCCAAAAAATACCGCTCGAAGAAATCCTGCAAGTCGAAAGCAAAGACGGCTATCATGTTTTCAATATGGAAGATTATATAAAAAACAAGCGCCATCACAATAACGAGCCGGAGCGGATTTATAAAACCGTCTTCCCCGGTTGGGACAACTCGGCAAGGCGCGGAGAAAGCGGCGTAGTTTATCCCATGACTCCAAGGCTTTATAAAAAATGGCTGCTGGACGTTATGAAATATACCGCCGAAAAGCGCGAACCGGGAGAGCGGCTGGTGTTCGTAAATGCATGGAACGAATGGGCTGAGGGCGCACATTTAGAGCCCGACCGCAGAAACGGTTATGCCTATCTGGAGGCGACGGCTGATTCGATTTTTGAGGCTAGGAAGTTTCTTCCATAAGTCGTTTTGAGCCTGAATAATTACGAAGTGAGGGACCCCTAATTATGGTCGCGAAAAAAATCAAAAATCTGCTCGGTCGCATTGGTCTTAAGCTGCAAAGGATGACCGGTCATGAAGATCCTGACGTCTTGCACCGTTACAAGCATTACGAAGACATCATCAGGGGTGAAAAAGAGACCATTGCGAGGCTTGAAAACGCTTTAACCAATTACAAGATATTTGCCGGAACTAATACCGGTGTCGATAAAAGAAATGATAACAAGCGCAATATAATATTTGTCAGCCATGATGCACATCCACACGGTGCGCAAATCAATGCGCTTAACATGATTCGACAGCTCCGTGATGTTTTTAAGTATAATATCCATGTTATTTTGAAAACAGGTGGTGGACTGCTCAATGACTTTTCTAAAGTCGCATATTCTTTGCTCTGCCTCGACACCGATATAGTATGCGAAGATAATTTCAAAAAATGGGTGCTGCAAACCGGAGCAAACAGGGCTATGTGCAATACCGTGCTGTCGGGGGATGTTCTTAAATCCCTCTCCGACCTCGGCATTACTTGCATCTCTATGATACATGAGATGGAGAACATAATTCGCCGGTTTCACTGCGAAGAGAATTTAGCTCACATTATTGCTCACGCAAGGCATATAGTTCTTCCCTCGAGATATGTGCAAAAAAGCATTAATAACATCCGGGTCATCCCCGAGGACAAACTTGTTTTCTGTCCGCAGGGCATCTATAACATCGAAATAATCAGCAAGTCTAAGTCCGACTGCAAAGCCGAGATATGCCGGCGGTTCAACCTTCCAAAAGACTGTAGAATTGTCTTAAATGTTGGATATGCACATCACAGGAAGGGCGAAGACCTGTTTGCCAGATGCGCAGTCAACGTGTGTAGAGATTTTGAGAACTGTATATTTTTATGGGTCGGCCCGATAGCAGACAACGTAACCGAGTCGGTCAAAGAAATAACAAAAGGTACTGCGGCAGAGGGAAAAGTTATATTTACCGGTTTGCAAAGTGAGATGTACCCGTTTTATTTTGCCACAGATGTGTTTTTACTAACATCAAGAGAGGATCCATTTCCTGCTGTTGTAATGGAGGCGATGAACTACTGTGTGCCTGTGGTGGCATTTGACGGTGGGGGTGGTTATGTCGAGCTTATAACTCCGGATGAGACAGGCTTTCTTGCACCAATGGAAGATACTGAAACAATGTCAAGCTTTGTATCGCAACTACTGGGAGACACCGCTCTGCGTACAAAATTTGCAGAAAATGCTCGCGAAAGAGTTAAAGAGATTTCTAATTTTAACAGCTATGTTGGGCTGTTATTATCACTTGTTGGTGAAAAACATGAAACCGTAAGCGTAGTTATTCCAAACTATAACTACGCTCACCATCTGCTTGAACGTATAGAAAGCATATTATCACAAACCTATCCGGTCAACGAGATAATTATCCTCGACGATGCCTCTACCGATAAAAGTGCGGATATTATTAGCACATACGAAAACCGTTATCCGCTACGGATAAGAAGCATCATCAATAGCGCAAACAGTGGTAATGTTTTTTCCCAATGGGAACGAGGGATAAAAGAAGCGGCAGGCGACTACATATGGATAGCCGAAGCCGATGATAAATCAGATTTTGGGTTTCTGCAATCAATTATGGACGTTATTAGCAGCGATGATGAAATTGTCATGGGCTACACTCAGTCAAAAGCTATGGATGAAAACGGCGTAATAACTGCTGATAACTATCTCTTTCACACCGATGACGTAGATAAAGAGATATACAAAACAGACTATATAGCAGACGGTCACGATGAGATAAAAAGTAGGCTCTCCGTAAAAAATACAATCCCCAATGTCTCAGCGGTTGTATTTAGAAACTCCGATAAACTCGTTAAATACGTTCAAGATGCGAAAAAATACAAAGTCGCAGGGGATTTGCGCTTTTATATCGATGTTTTAAAGGATGGCGGCAAAATATGCTTTGTTTCTGAGAGTCTAAACTATCATAGGCGGCATACATCAAGCGTTACAAAAGAATTAGATGCACAAAGGCATTATGATGAAATTTGCGAGTGCCAGCAGTATGTGGCTGATTTATATTTTGATGGTAAATTATCGGATGCTATGATAAAATACAGAAAAACGGTTAGAGAATATTTGTTTTAGCAGGTCAGGACTATTAATGATGAATACTACATTTTCTAAGTGGAAAGCAGCGCTGAAGGATACTTCGGATGGACAAGTACTTGATAATATGACTCAAGACGAACTTTCGGATGCCTTTTCCGGGAATATCTCCTTTGGCACAGGCGGACTCCGCGGAGTTATGGGTATTGGCGCAAGCCGCATAAACCGGTACACCATAGAGCGAGTAACGGTAGGATTGGCTAAGGTCATATTGTCGTCTGATGTGCCAAAGCGTGTAGGTGTGGCATATGATACACGCCACAATTCTTCTGCTTTTGCCGAAAGTGTCTGTAAAGCGCTTGCCGCATACGGCATAGAAACTTATAGTTTCAGCGAGCCTATGCCCACCCCGACTTTAAGCTATGCGATCAGATTGCTCGGCTTAGGCTGGGGCGTGGTGATAACTGCAAGCCACAATCCTCAGGAATATAACGGATACAAGGTATATGACAGCCACGGTGTCCAGCTTACCGACGAAATGGCTAAGGAAGTCACCGACTCAATCAATACTGTAGAGTTTTTCGAGCCGCTGCCTGATACTTTGCACTCATCTATCAATACTTTTAGCGATGTGGTCGTTGAGGCATATATTTCGCAAATCACAGCCTATGCCGGAATGGATAATATGCCGGCAGAATTTCCGTTTATATACTCAGCACTGCACGGTGCAGGTGCGCGCATAGTACCCAAGACACTGACTCTCATGGGCTTTTCCCCTATCTGCATTCAGCTTAATCCCGATGGTGCGTTTGGCGGTCTGCACACGCCTAATCCCGAAGAACCCGGAGTCTACGAAAGTGCTCTTTCCAAAGCTAAAAAAACCACTGCAAAGCTCCTTCTTACCACTGACCCTGACTGTGACCGCGCTGGTGTCATGGTCAAGACTGATAGTGACTTCCTCTCGCTTAGTGGCAATCAAATCGGTGCACTGCTCATAGATTATCTTGCAAAAACAAAGGGTGTCGCAAAAGGAGATACCGTGATATCCACCATAGTATCGGGAACTCTGGGCGAGGCGGTGGCGGAGAGCTACGGACTGGAATTTGTGCGGTTGTTGACGGGGTTTAAATACATCGGAGAATACATTGTAAATCTGCCGGAGGACAAGCGTTTCTTCTTCGGGTATGAAGAGAGCTATGGGTATCTTTCAGGGGACGGAGCAAAAGATAAAGATGCCGTCATGGCATCTGCGCTGATAGTAAAAATGGCTGCGTTTTATGATGCAAAGGGTATGACACTCCACGACAGATGGCTTGAGTTAAGCGAAAAACACGGATATCATCTGGAAAATTTGCATAGCGCAACAGTAGCGCAAGACAAGCAGAAAGAAATTATGAAAAAACTGCGGATCGGTATTCCAATTGCCGATCTTATAAGGCTGGACGACTATGCGGCAGGATTTAAGGGACTCCCTCCTGCCGACACAGTAAAACTAATTTTTAACGACGGGGCTTGGGCTGCAATACGCCCAAGCGGCACGGAGCCTAAACTCAAGATATATACGGGAGTCTGTATGAACACGCATGAAGCGGCAAAGGAAGCTCTTGAAGCTCTAGCAGAAAATCTGCTTTCGGCACTGGGACTCACAAATAGTCAGCCATAGATTGCTGAAGATTCTTATCGCTGAAGGTTCTTCACTTCGCTCAAAATGACAAAGTGAAATGGGAGGTTTTACACTATGAAAATGATTATAATGGCAGGAGGATCCGGCTCACGGCTTTGGCCACTCAGTAGGACACACTTTCCTAAGCAATTTTTGAAGCTGTCAGGCATGGACAAATCCATTTTCCAGATGACCATTGAGCGCTGTCTCCTCATGGGGCAACTGGAAGACATTTACATAGTCACAAGCCGTGACTATATGCACCTCGTCAGGGGGCAGATTGAAGAGCTGGGGAAATCGTTGTCTAAAGAGCAAATACTGCTTGAACCCGAAGCTAAGAACACTCTGCCCGCCATTATGTACGCAGTTCAGGCAATCAGAAAAAAAGGCGACGATATCTGTGCCGTGTTTGCATCAGACCACATAATTGACGAGCCTAAGTTGCTCGCTAACACAATACTCGGCGCACGAGAGCTTGCATCCAAGGGATTTGTCTGCTTTGGCATAACCCCATCCAACCCTGAGCCGGGTTATGGCTATATTAAACCGGGCGATGCCGCTCCCGGAGGCTTTGTGATATCTGAGTTCAAAGAAAAGCCGAATTTGGAAACAGCAGAAATCTATGTCAAAAACGGATATCTTTGGAACAGCGGTATTTTCATTTTTGACTCAAAGCAGTTTTATGAAGCTGTTGAGAAGTACAATCCGGAAGTTTATGAGGCGTTTAAATCGGATAATGTGGAAGAAAAGTTCAAAAAAACACCTTCCATTTCAGTCGATTATGGTCTTATCGAAAAAATGGAGAGTGTCTATTGTGTGCCATTCAACATAGATTGGAACGATGTGGGTAATTTCACCACATTTTACGACAGATATCATACCAAACGAGATGATAATGGCAATGTCTACTTTAATGATGAAATAATGATTGACAGCGACAACAACTTGGTCTATTCCGAGGGCGAGAAAGCTGTCGCTATGATAGGGGTCTCCGACATCGTCGTTGTTGACCAAAAGGATGCACTGCTCGTCTGCCGACGCGATGAGTCACAAAGAGTCAAAGATGCCGTAGATATCCTTAAAAAGAACAACGACCCGCGCGCCGACTACCACCTCACCGTGTATAAGCCGTGGGGTTCATACACAATATTAGAGGATAACAGTTTCTATAAAGTAAAGCGCTTGACCGTTTTATCCGGCAAACGGCTCAGCTATCAGATGCATTACCACAGAAACGAACATTGGATTGTCGTAGCAGGTACTGCCATAGTGATTATTGACGATGTTGAAAAAATGGTTCGCAGTGGCGAAAGCATATATATTAAGGCAGGAGAAAAGCATAGGCTAATAAACTCAGGAAGCCTGCTGTTAGAGGTTATTGAAGTGCAAAACGGTCAGTATCTCGGTGAGGATGATATTGTGCGTTTTGAAGACGACTACGAGCGGTGACACCTGCCTATTTGTGTCTAAGTGCCTTGTACATTTTTTTTAGTATTTTGTAAAGTCCCCCAACAGGAGCCCAAGAAGAAATTTTTCGACTCAGCCTGTAAGATACGCTACGAGTTAGCTCATTGTTTTGCTTTTCAAGCTCAATGCAGTGTTCATTGAGCTTGAATCGCTCATTTTCAATACGCTGGTAACGCTCAATGTGTTCTGATTGTTTCTCTTCTAAAAGGTTAAGTAAAAGCCAACGCTTCGATAGCTTATCAATATCCATGTCTGCATTCAGTATCTCTTCAAAGAAGGATTCTGTTTCTATCGCCACATTATCCCATGAATCTTTATACTCGGCAGGTGGCAGTTGTTTTGAAAAGTCTATACTGTCAACAATTTCCTCTATTTCTGAGAAGTTTTCAAAAAAAATGAAGTAATCTTTAAAATCTTGAAAATGTTCCCTTAGCTCATTGTTTAATTCATTATTACTTGCAATAATTCGCTTTTTGTTTTTTAGCCCGGTAGCTATTGGTAAACCAAACCCCTCATATTGACTCGGAAAAATTACAGCTTTACAGTTAGCGTATAAATAACTCAAGAAATCTGCGCTAAGTTGTCCGCTTAAATATCCGTACACGTTTTTTCCTATATACTCATCATCGCCCTGCCCTATTACTATGTAATTATGCTCACTGTGTGAAATTGCTGCCAGTGTTTCTTTAACTGCTTTATGCTTGAAAGAATTGCCAACTATCAGGAAATATTCTTCAAAAGGCAAGCTATAATTGCTACCCTCTGAGAGGCTTAGGCTTGAAGCCGGGTATATTACTTTTACAGGCTTATTAATCCCAAAATATGAATCGAAATCGTTCTTACTAAAGTTACTGATAAAAATCAGACCGTCACTAATATCAGTGCCCAACTCAACATCTTTTACATCTACGCCAAGATGTTCATCTATTCTTATCATCATGATGTCATACATTGTCTGAACAATTTTTAGACAGTGTTTATTTAACGTGTATTGCATTTCCATAAACATAATTTGATTCGGAACGAATCCTATGTGGAACACACCGCTAATGTTGTCCGGGTATACTATGTTGCCGTATTTTTCTGACAGCCCGTGATATTTATCTGCTTCCCAGGTCACATACATGAATATATCGTATTTATCCTTAAATAATTTGCAAAATGATTCAAACAGTGAAATCTGATATTCGGTGGTGCCACAGTGATTTGGCGGCATAACATTGCAATCAAAAAGTATTCTTTTCTTTTTCACACCGTCATTAATAAGCAGGTCTTTGAATCTTAGGCAGGGATGCATGTTATGGTCATTATGCCGCTTTTCAATTTCTCGAGAATAGTCATATTTTTCATTAAGAGACTTCACGTCTTTTTCGTAGCGGAGAGCATCTTTTTCCTTTTTCTCGGAAAACATAGCATGATGGGATACTATTGTCGAAAAGCCAAATATATTTACCCTAAAATGAAAGTCAATCAGAGCATATAGCAACGTATCATATCGAGTGTCAAGATATCCAAAGTTGTTAATTGCTACTCTCTTTATCAAAGCGCAATAAGATGTAGGCAATGTACTAAAAGAGTACATCGGCAAGAAATCCCTTATGGTCTCATCTTCCACACTGTCAATCTCCTGCGCACATACTATGGCATGTTTCTCAGCTATATTCAGGCACTCTTTCATGTTCTTGATGAAGCCGTCATATATGGTTACAGTGTCGGATAAAAACAGAATGTCTGATTTTTCATTTGCTTGCTTTATTGCCTCATTATATGCTTCAATAGTACTATCATCTCTGCATATAACGATTAACTCATCATGCGCGTCCAAGAGTCCATTATATTCAGAAATATCGGCTTCTTTAGATGTTACTTCAAGAATGAGTGTTATCATGTGTTAGCTCCACATTCCAATTACTATTTGCAGGCAATCTCTTGATTTTCCTTGCTATGTGAGAATAAAGCAAGTATAACCTAATTGAGCTTCATTGACAACACAATATTGCATTAGAAAAAGATATGTGGTATACTCAAAAAAATGAAGTGAGGGGTTATCTAACATGAAAAAGGCATTAATTACAGGCATCACAGGGCAAGATGGTTCATATCTTGCTGAACTTTTACTTGAAAAGGGCTACGAAGTACACGGTGTAATGCGCCGTAAAAGCGTTGTTGACTATGGAAATATCGACCATATTAAAGATAAACTCAACCTGATTTATGGCGACATGACAGACCTCGCTTCCCTTATTCGCGCGATGAAAATCTCCAAGGCTGATGAAGTATACAATCTTGCTGCTCAGAGCTTTGTAGCAACCAGTTGGGAGCAGCCAATTGCAACTATGGCAATAGATTCAGAAGGCGTGGTAAACATGCTTGAAGCAATTCGCACAATAAAGCCCGAGGCTAGATTTTATCAAGCATCAACATCGGAGATGTTCGGGTTGGTGCAAGAAACACCGCAAAAAGAAACCACTCCATTTTACCCACGTAGCCCCTATGGAGTAGCTAAGCTGTATGGGCACTGGATAACAGTAAACTATCGCGAAAGCTTTGACATGTATGCATGTTCAGGGATACTTTTCAACCACGAAGGCGAGCGACGCGGCAAGGAATTTGTTACGCGCAAAATTACAGATGCCGTAGCCCGTATAAAACTGGGCAAGCAGACACACGTTGAGCTTGGAAACTTAGATGCAAAACGCGACTGGGGTCATTCAGAAGACTACGTGAAAGCAATGTGGCTTATGCTCCAGCAAGATGAAGCAGACGACTATGTTATCGCAACAGGCGAAACACGCTCTATCAGAGATTTTGCTGAGGCAGCATTTGGTGCTATTGATGTCAAAATAGAGTGGCGAGGGTCGGGAGAAAACGAAACAGGTGTTGACGTAGCAACAGGAAAGACTGTCCTAAAAGTTAACCCTCGTTTTTATCGCCCCGCCGAAGTTGAGCTATTGCTCGGCGACCCATCAAAAGCAGAAAGCAAGCTGGGATGGAAAAGAGAAATTTCGTTCGACAAAATGATAGAGCGTATGGTTAAAAATGACTTGGAAGTGGTTGTGTAGGGGAGATCCACTGTGAAACTAAAAAAGATGCCCATTGGAATACAAAGTTTTCGGAAAATTATTGAAGGTGATTATGTATATGCCGATAAGACACAATACATATATGAACTTTTGAATAATGCCAGCTATTATTTCCTGTCGCGTCCGAGACGGTTTGGGAAGTCACTTTTGCTTGATACAATAGCCGAGACATTCAGCGGCGATAAGGAACTTTTCAAAGGGCTATACATCTACGATTCTGATTATAGCTTCGAGAGGCATCCTGTGCTACGTTTCGACATGAGTAATATTTCGAACGAAACACCTCAAGCGTTGAAAGAGTCACTTGTAAACGCTTTAAATATTAGAGCAGAGGAAGAAGGTTTTAACCTGATTGGCTCAATCCCTGCAGATATATTTAAACACCTTATTTCCTCTCTGCATAGGAAGTATAACAAAACAGTTGTTGTACTAATAGACGAATACGACAAGCCTATACTGGACAGGCTTGCTAAGTTGGACATAGCAGAGGAAAACAGGGAGGTTGTAAGAAGCTTCTACGGCGTATTAAAATCAATGGACGCCCACCTCAGAATGACGTTTATTACCGGAGTGACAAAGTTTACAAAAACATCAATATTCTCAGGGCTCAACAATCTTCTGGACATAACCATGTCAAAAAGATATGTAAATATATGCGGCATTGCTGTTGAAGACCTTGAAAAATATTTTGGAGCCTATATCGAAAGGTTGAAAGCCCTCGAATATTTCAGTCGATATGATGGCATAGAGGAAGAAATTCTCAAGTGGTATGACGGCTATTCTTGGGATGGAATAAACCGGGTTTTAAACCCATTTTCACTGTTATACTTTTTCACAGAAGAAGTATTCAAGGGATACTGGTACTCAAGCGGAACCCCGACTTTTTTAATAGAAATGCTCAAAGAAAAGCCTGCGTCATACATCTCTCTCCGAAATCTGGAAATTAGCGAATGGTCTATGGACTCATTTGACATCAGGCGAATGGAACCTGAATCGTTGCTGTTTCAAACAGGTTATCTCACAGTAAAAGAAGTTCCGCCCCACTACGGCACGCCAACATACCTTTTGGAAATACCCAACTTTGAAGTAAGAGAAGCCTTTAATTTGCATATCCTGGCAGGCTTCACCGAAAGTAGTGATGTTTTTGCAGAATCATCATACCGAAAAATGAAAGAAGCATTCCGAAATTGCGACTTACAGGCAGTGCTTGAAACGCTCAGAGGGCTGTTTGCATCTATCCCTTATCAGTTGCATGTTGATGCCGAGGCGTATTATCACTCTATATTCTACGCGATTATGATACTTCTTGGATTTGATATAAGTGCAGAAGTTTCGACTGCGAGAGGCAGAATTGATGCGGTGCTTGAACTTGAAAGTAAGGTATACATCATTGAGTTTAAGTACATAAAATGCGAGTCGGATATATCTGAAGAAAATAAGCAGAAGCTTTTTGACGAAGCGCTGGACTCAGGCATGAAGCAAATTAAAGATAAAGGATATGATGAGAAATACTCCGCAAGTGGAAAGGCTATTCATCACGCTGCATTTGCATTCCTGGGCAGGGATGATATCAAATTTACCCACGCAGCCCCGGCGAAGTAACTATTTCGCCCCCAAAGCAGAAAACAAACCGTTTAATAGGTCGTGTATGCAACGGTTTGTATCACAAGATTACCGGTACTAGCGCAGATAACAACTCATATGATTTAGAGATGGTAAACAAAAAATGAAAGCACTAATAACAGGCAGCAACGGTTTTGTCGGACGGCATTTAGAGCCTGAGCTGCAAGCAAACGGATATACTGTCTATGGTCTGGATATTGTAGGCGGGGATAACACCGACTGCATAGATTTGCTTAATCAGCAGTCTTTAAAAGAGTATGTCCTTGACCGAAAACCTGACGTCATATTTCATTTAGCTGCACAAGCAAATGTTGGACTTTCGTGGAAAATACCGCAAAAGACCTATGAAGTGAATGTAATAGGGACTATAAATCTCTTGGAAGCCGTCAAAGAACTCAAATCTCCATGCCGAATAGTTTTAGTTGGCTCTGCCGACCAATACGGTGTGACCGGAATAATTAAAGAGCCTATATCAGAAAATGCAGCCCTCAACGCTCAAAATCCCTATGCAGCATCGAAAAAAGCACAAGAAGAATTATCAAGAGTGTACGCAAAAACGTTCGATATGGACATAGTCCTAACGCGCTCATTTAATCACAGCGGCCCCGGACAAGGTCTCGGGTATCTCACCACTGACCTATGCCACGGAATTGTGCAGGTGGAGCAAGGCAAATCTGAATATCTCAAAGTTGGCAACCTTGAAGTTGTTAGGGACTTTTCAGATGTCAGAGACATTGTGAGAGCATACAGACTTCTCGCTGGAAAAGGAGATAGCGGTCAGGTTTATAATGTCGGCTCCGGAACAGGGCGTAAAGCACAGGATATACTTAACATGCTGATTTCTATGTCCAAGAGCGAAATACCTGTTAGGCAGGATGAATCACGCATGCGCCCGTCGGACACACCAACTCTCATATGCGATAATACAAGGCTTATGGAGCATACTGGTTGGAGAGCAGAGATTCCGATAGAAACGACATTACAGGATGTGTTGGAGTTTTATCGGGTGGAAGGTGTACGGTTAAAATAGGAGGTAATTAAATACGCAATTAGCTCACCATGCTTCAAGATGGTTGTTTCCGGTTTGAGGAGTGCGTTGAGGATATAGTGGAGAAGGTAGGCTTGAAGGTAGAGTAACGTGGTGGTAGGTTGCAAACCACAGGTACAGTTATGCGAGAATAGTATTAGTGAGCAACATAAAACTTAGGGTATATTGACAACACTCAGAAAATGTATATAATAATTGAGGTTAGCGAAGCATAAAAGAGGCTGTATTGTGAATAAAAATAAAGCACCGAAGATTGATCCTAATAAGATTATAGAGGTTATTTCTGAGTTGGATAAGGGCAAAGACATAACTGACATCAAAATCCTCTATAAAAAACCAAGACCCGTGAAGTTTATGTCGAATGTGCAGCGGTTGAAAGATGTTTTGCGAAAGATATTAAAAGTTACTTATAAGGTTCCATTTTTTGGATACATAGCACGCATCATGGTTCAAGTGGTGCTTTTGCCCAGAAAGGCGCAGTACCGAGCAGAAGAATTTGCGTTGCTACAAGCCCAAATAAGAGAACTACAAGCCCAAGTAAGAGAGCTGCAAGCCGAAGTGATTCAATCGGATTCATAACAAGATTAAGCTGTCTATAAAGTGTATATGGAACATGATTTTGCATTTATGGGATGTTGACTATGACCAAGATACTCGCAATGAATTTTTTTCCTGCTTTTTCTCCTCCCGGTAGTGGAGGGGAATTGCGTTACTATAATTTTTATAAACACTTGAGTAAGTACTATGACATAACATTACTGTCGCCAACCTTTGGAGATCACCCCATGGAAGTTATAGTGCACTCAGATAGATTTCGTGAACACCGTGTTCCAAAGGGGGATATTTTTAATGAACTGCATTGGAAACTAGACAAACAGAAAATATGCTCTGAGGTATCCGCTTTGGTGTGTGCCTTGAGCAGTGAATTCCATAATCTATACCATGATAAATACTTGGAGTTATATTCAGATTGCGACATTATCATCCACGAGTCGCCATATATGCTCCGCTATGACTTATTTTTTGACATAGATGACAAACCGAGAATTTACAACAGCTATAATTATGAGTCAGATTTAATGTCACAGATGTGGTCTGGTGAGTATGCAGTCGGATATATAAGCCTTGTTCGAGAACTTGAAGGTGAACTTGTCCGTAAATGCGATTTGGTGTTTGCCACATGTGAAGATGATAAAAGGAAGTTCATAAAAGAGTTTGATGTAAATGAGGAAAAGGTAAAGCTTGCTCCAAACGGCATTAACCCTGAAGAGTACACAATGCGAGACAATCATACTGAAGCATCAGATAATACAGCCCTGTTTATAGGAAGTGCACATCCGCCCAATATAGAAACAGTGGAGTTCATAGTCAATCATGTTGCTGGTAAATGCAAAAATATCACGTTTCAAATTGCCGGAAGCTGTTCAGACAAAGCAAAAGTAGAAAGCAGGCAAAATGTAAAACTCCTTGGATTTGTTGCCCAAGAGGAAAAGGAAAGACTGTTTCGCAATTGCAAAATTGCCATTAACCCTATGTTCTCCGGGTCGGGTACGAACCTGAAGACCTTGGAATTCTTCTCGGCAGGAGTTCCCGTGCTATCCACTGAAACAGGAGTAAGAGGGCTTAGTGTAGTCGACGGTGAACATTATTACTTAGCAGATGAAGACAATTTTGCCAAAAGGCTTTGTGAATTACTAGACAAGCCTGAAGACATGAACAAAGTCGCAGCGACCGGGCGCACACATGTCAATAGCACATACTCGTGGGCTAAAATCGCCGAAATTGCTCACAATGAGATTGACAATTTGCCACAGAAAACCCATACACCCACACTTCTTATTCTAAATGACTTTTCTGCGGCAGTCCCTAAGGGTGGCGGTGAGGTTCGCATAAATAATCTTTATCGCCATATGTCGCAAAGGTATAAAGTACTTCATTTATGCCTTAATGGAGATAACAGCATATTACGAACCATTCCAGCTCCGCAATTTATAGAGATTTCAATCCCTAAGACAAAAGAGCATATCGCAGAGCAAGAGAGAATGGACAGTTATCATCCTGCCAGTGCTGCAGACATTGTCTCGTCATATATGTGCAAGCATAATAGGCTTCTGGCAACTATGTTAAAGAAAAGTATAACATTTGCAGACACTGTCATTCTAGTCCACCCATATATGTCTGAGCTTATAGATGCAGATACAGACATACCGATTATATATGAGAGTCTTAACTATGAGTCTAAACTAAAAAGGGAGTTATTACAAGGTCATCCTGAGTACGATTTTTTATGCAATAAAGCAGAAAAAGCTGAGGGAAGAGCAATAGATTTGGCAAACTTTATTATCACTTGCTCAAAAGATGAAATGTATCCTGAAGCGGATAAGCCGGTGTTTGTTATAGAAAATGGCGTTGAAATACAGATGGGGAAAAAACATCCAAACTCAGAAAAGTTAAAAGCAAAGTTTAACAAGCATCCAATTGTAGTTTTTATAGGAAGCGGACATACTCCTAATGTCGAGGCTGCAGAATACATAATAGCCTCACTGGCAAAAGAAATGCCACACATATATTTCATGCTAATCGGCGGGGTTTGCGATTCCTTTGACAAAAGCCCTCTGCCTGATAACGTCATTCCAATGGGAAGGGTGGGTGTTTCGGATAAAAACACATTGATGGGACTTGCGGATATAGCACTAAACCCAATGCGCAACGGCTTCGGCTCAAACCTTAAGTTAGCTGATTATTTTGCATCAAGAATACCTGTGATAACATCACCACTAGGAATGCGAGGATACAGTATCACTCACAAGGAGCATGCATTAGTTTGTGAGTTAGATGGGTTTGGAAAAGCCGTCAGTAGCTTACTCATTGACACGGCATTACAAAAGTCAATTACAGGTAATGCGTATAATTACGTGCATAATAACCTCAGATGGCAAATTTTAGCAAAGAAATATAGCAACTTAGTGGAGAAACAAGTTTTGAGCAATTCAACGCATTAATAAGTTTCATAATTCAGAGAGGCAGGTGAATGTCGGGAGTGTTTCCCCGACACTATGATGAAAACTACTGAAGAACAAAATTGGGAAGAACTCGCAGATTACATAGACGATGTAATTGAAATAAAACATGCTGATAGTAAAGAGAAAGACAACATTGAGTTACTAAGTGAGTTATCCGCTAATGTCAGTGATTATGTCCAAGCATTGGAGTACTGGCGTGAGGATAGCAAACGATTGCACCATGTAACATATTACCGCCCATTGAAATCACATAGAAGATTATTAGGGAAGCCACTTACTTTAATGCGCAGGGTTATTCGCAGATTGCTAAGATTTTTGCTCGAACCTATTGTAGATGAGCAAAGAGCCTTTAATGCCTCTGTAGCTGCAACAATTGCTCAACTGGAAGGAACAGCATCAGCTTTTCGGAATTATACAAACGAAATGATGAGCGAGGTAAATCACACAAAGGATGGGGTAAACGGTCTATGGGAGCATGTGAATAAAATATATGCAGAAATAGACAATATGCACACTGCTGAGCTTCCTAAAATACACGCAGAAATAGACAATATGCACACTGCTGAGCTTCCTAAAATACACGCAGAAATACACAATATGTACACTACTGAGCTTCCTAAAATACAAGGAATTATACATGAAATGTATTTGCAGCAAGATAAGTCTGAAATGCAAGCAGTGAGAGCTATAAGAAGCTTTAAGGAAACTGATTTTCTGCGCAATCAAAGCTGCGACAAGTCAGCAACAACACAAACCGGCGACAGCAAATACAGTGCTATCGATTACTTTAATTTTGAGAATAACTTCCGCGGAGCTAGGTACAATGTAAAAAAGACACTGATGGCATATCTTCCATACTTTGAGGGAAAAGAAAATGTTATTGACCTTGGCTGTGGTAGAGGGGAGTTCTTGGAATTACTCAAAAATAATAACATCAATTGCACCGGAGTAGATTTATATGACGAGTTTGTTATATACTGCAAAATGAAGGGGTTGGATGTTGTCTGTGATGATGTAAATAACTACTTGCAGAAGATTGATGATGAATCTGCAGATGGTATATTTTCAGCTCATCTTGTAGAACATCTTGAATTTGAATATCTTGTTGCTATGTATAGGAGAGCTTATGAAGTTCTAAAGCCCGGTGGTTGTCTTATCATTGAAACTCCAAACCCCACATGTCTAGGGATTTATTATAGCTGGTTTTACGTAGATCCTTCTCATGTAAAACCTGTACACCCTAAAACACAGGAGTATTTTCTAAAAGAAGCAGGATTTAGTAATATCGAGATATTGTTTACCGAAACCAGCAAGCTGGACTACAAGTTGCCGTTACTAGAGGGAGAGGGAATTGATAATTTAAGGCAGTTTAATGAAGGCATCGAACATCTCTCCGATTTATTATTTGGTAGTATGGATTATGCAATAATCGCAACAAAGTGAACGATGCTTCATAAAAATGAAATTTGAGGTCTGTTATATGAACAAAGAAGAAAAGATTTCAGTGCTACTGCTCTGTCATTATATGTATTGCCCGCCTATCAGCGGAGGCGCAAAACGTATGTTTGCACCGGTGCTTTATTTTGAAGAGGATGTAAACATAGAATTTTCGGTAATGTATATGTCCTACAGTAAAGAAGAGTTAATTCATAATGAGAATTACTTCACCAAACTGAATAAAACAAAGTATTTTCGTGGCACACTTACAAGTCAACCATTCCAGTTTAACCACGACACTGTACCTCCGGATTTTCCAAAACAAGTTTGGAATACAATGAACAAGGACTTCCTAGATAATATTATAAGTGAAGTTCAGCGTACAGAATATGACATTATTCAAATAACTCATCCACAATTGGCGTGGGTGGTTCCAAAGTTAAGGCTTTATACAAATGCTAAAGTAATTATGGATTGCCAGAATTTAGAGTGGTTGGTTTTTAAACGCTGGAGTAAATATGCACGTCCGATTGACAGAGAGTGGGTTTTGGATGATTACAAGTCACTAAAAAAATGGGAAGAGATGGTCATTGACTGGTTTGATGATGTGTTTTGTATATCAAAAGTAGAAAAGGAACTTCTCACAGCAACTGCAAAGTCGGCAAAGCTGCATTATGTGCCCACCGGAGCAGGAGTAGACGACAACGCCTATACCCCAAAGGACAAATCAAGAGATAAACCGCATGACTTGTTATTTATCGGAAGTATGAGTTGGTTTCCCACCACTGATGCGCTTACATGGCTCATAGAAAAAGTAATGCCTTTAGTGTGGGATAGTAACCCTGATGTTAAACTGGAAATAGTTGGTTCCGGTGAACCTGATTCTGAGGTCATAAAATTATTACGTTCTGACAGAAGGATAACATTTTGGGGAGCGTTGGAAAATGAAATTCCTCTACTACACCAATCGAAGGTTTTTGTATCTCCCATACGTATTGGTGCAGGTGTAAGACTTAAAAACCCGACAGCCTGGATTTCTCAAATACCGATTGTTGCAACCGGCATAAGTGTCGAAGGTCTCGATTGCATCGATGGAAAAGATGTTCTGATTGGTGATACACCGGAGGAGTTTGCAGAGCACATTATTAATATTTTAGACAATCCTGATGTGGGTAACTCGCTGGTAGAAAATGGATTAAAAACATATAACAACAGCTATTCAACAGAGAAAATAATGAGCATCTGGAAAAATGCGTACTATTCAGTGGTAAGTGATGAAAAAAACATTAGCAAAACAACTAACTTGAGTAATAATGAGGGAATAACACTTTTGACCAGCTTTGAGCAAGTAGATGAATTTGTGAGAACGGTTGATAAATTTCAATATGGAGGGCAAGAGTATTATAATTGTGTAGGCAGCCATAAATTTGATTTTGAAAGTTTTGTAAGAATATTTGGAAAATCTCCTCCGAACTGTGATCCTTTTTCACCTGAATACAGGGATTATGAGATGTCTTTTCACAAGTTTCTTTCCGGGAAGGATTATAGTATAAGTCTGGAAAGCAGATATGTGTCAGAATCATATATAGATATGTATGAAGGAAGCTTGTTTGGCGCTGAAAGTAAAGCAAAAAAAATGAGACTTTATGCAGACTTGTTAGACATATGCAAGCCTGCACATGGTATGGCTGTTCTTGAGATGGGGTTTGCATGGGGGTTTCTATTAGAGCAATTCGGTAGATGTGGGTGTAGCTGTACAGGAATTGATATATGTGAAGGTTTTGCTAACTATGCTCGCAAATTGCTCACAAGTCTTAATATAAACAATAATATTATTTGTGGCTCTTTCTTTGACATTGAAAGCGCAGATAGCACCTTTGATATAGTTATATTTTCATCTTCCTTTCATCACTGCAATGACCCCATGCGATTACTGAAGATTCTAAACAAAAAGATGTCAAATGAAAGCAAAATATACTTTCTTGATGAAGCCATTTCTGATGACTATGATCGGCCCTGGGGGTTGGTAAATAATGACGGTGCTGCAATCTATGAAATACGTAAAAAAGGATGGTGCGAGTTTGGCTTCCGGTTGGACTTTTTTAAAGACCTTTTACAGCGATTCGGATTTGAATATGGAGGTTTTCATATGCTCTCCGATAATTCTTCGATGCATGTAGCAATGAAAATATGATGATAAATTGAGTAAATATTTCAATTTTAGTACCAAAGCATAATTGAAAAGATAACACTAGGAGATAGAGTCTTGGATAGTAGAGCAAAACGCAGTTCGCTTTTTAAGAGAATTAGGCGAAATTTGTGTAACAAGAACGCATACATATATGTTATACATAAGATTTTTCATATTTTGCACAAAATTCCTTTTTTCGGCTGTTTGCTACGAAATGCACGTAAACAAGATTGTACAATAACGATTCCCAAGGATATGATTCATGAGGAAACACTTCATAACTTTCGACTCTATACGAAAAATGCATGCGAACACAGCCAGTATCTTAAGACTGATTTAAATATCAAAAAAACATTGACTGTGAATACTATAGAAAATGGTGTTATTTTACCCTTACGTAATCATCCGGGTTCGCAGTCATTCTGTGGAAAGGGTGGTGTTTGTGATTCGGATGGAAATTTTGTAGCAGGGCATAAAACTCACCCCGAAATTAGTCTGACAGGACTGTTTGTAGATGAGGCATACCCTCTACCTATAGATATTCCTTATGTAGATGAGACTGTAGTTTATGGCGGCTTGTTTTATGTGCATTTCGGACATTTCATAACTGAAAGCCTTTCGCGAATGTGGTACTTTGTAGAGAACCAATCGTGTCGCTACAGATATGTGTTTATTACACCTGAATCCCATTTTCCCGAATCTAGTCATCTCATTGAGTACTTATACATGCTAGGGTTAAATAAGGATGATATCATTATACTTAGAGAGCCAACACGTTTTAGGTCGATAATAATTCCAGATCAATCAACTTACATTTACGCAGGATTTAGGCCCGGCGCAATGCAGGTTTTTAATTCAATCAGAAACAGTATACCGCCTGCCAAATATGATAAAGTATACTTTACAAGAGCGAAGTTCCGCTCATATCAACATGATATTCAAGATACGACAAATGAAGAGTACTTTGAAAATTACTTCCGTACTAAGGGTTTCGATATAATAGCTCCGGAGCAACTATCAATTCGCCAGCAAGTAGCGATTATGGCAGGAGCCAAAGAATACGCATGTGTGAGTGGATCTTTGCATCATCACATTTTGTTTGGTGGTAAAAAACTTAAAGCTACCATCTTAAATAGAAGTCATTGCTCTATGGAAAATGCCGGGATGCGTGTCCCAATGCAGTGGGTTAGTCAAATGACTGAATGTCCGGTAACGATTGTTGATGTATATGCCAACTTCTTGCCCACGTCCAAATATAGTTCAATATATCTGTTAATGCCAGGCATCCATTGGAAAGCTTATATTAAAGACGAGTTCAATGACTACGGTGTTAAAGTGACATCTTCTGAAGTGAATGGCAAAGTTGCGGAGTATATAGAGAAATGGTGCAATAAAATGATTATTGAGACTGGTTCGACTATTTTGGAAGGGCATAGCGAGGAAACTTTTGCAGACTTTATTATTAACTACAATGATTACATCTTAAACAATAATATGGAAGATACAACAGTTCAAAAACTCAGAGATATTTTTGGATGAAGTGTTAATTAGTAATAATCCGGAGGCTAATGAAGATTGAATAGAATCAGAAAAGGATTACTTGAGTCCATTTTTAAATATGACCATGAAATATATTTCTACTTGACTGGTGTCAAAAATGCTATTGAAAGTAGCAATATCACTGATTTAAGCGCAGGTCTTCGTAAAGATAAAGAAAGGATTCGTGGTTATCTTGACTTAATAGCACCGGATGAAGAACATTACGCAAACTTGGGAAGACATGAAAAAAAGCTAAAAATGGCAATGTTTACACCACTACCACCTCTCATGAATGGAATTGCTGACTACATAGTAGATTTGTTGCCTGAATTAAGTCAACACTTTCATATAGATTTCTTTATAGATGACAATTATACGCCAAGTTTTGATATCAACAGGCGATTCAAAGTGCAAAATCACTCGGAGTTTCCGATATTACACGAAGAATACGACTTAATAGTTTACCAAGTCGGCAATAACCCTAACCATGTTTACATGGTTGATTATATCTTGAAGTACCCAGGCATTATTGAGCTACATGATTATCGAGTTGATTATTTGTATAGGCTGTTGTCCCCGGATATACAAGAGTATGCGAAGGCAAATTCAATATCTGAGGTATACCCAAGCCATGAACTCTTCGGGTATGCGACAAACTCGAATCCGGTAAACAAGTATCTTATCGAAAAGTCCTTGGGTGTCATAATACATAATAACTATGCAAAAAAGGGACTGTTAAAGCAAAGCTGGTATATACCGTACAAGGTGATAAACCTGAGTGTGAATGTTCCTTTAAAAACGGAAAGCAGTGAAGACTTACTTAGTAAGCTTAATATAGAGAAAAACGAGCTAATTTTAGCTACTTTTGGTAGAGTAACAGCTTATAAGCATATTGACATAATTTTAAGAGTTGTTTCACATCTTCGCAAGATATATGATAAAAAAATTCGTTTTATTATTGTTGGAAACATTGATTCAGATATGGTTGAAACTATAAACTGGTTGTTATCAGACTTAGATTTAAAAGATAGCGTGACTATCACAGGTCATGTGGAGCTAGATACATTTTATGATTACATCCAAGTAAGTAACATTTGCATAAATCTGAGAAGCTTCTACAATGGCGAGAGTTCAGGAGCAGTTGCTCGCATAATGTCATGTGCCAAACCATGTGTGGTTAGCAATGTAGGCTCATTTGGAGAGTTGCCTTCCGAGGCTTGCATCAAGGTTACAACAGACGAGGATTTACTAGAATCGGATTTGATACACAAGCTTGGCGAACTTATACAAAACCAGAAATTACGAGAAAAAATTAGCAAAAATGCATTTAATTATGCTATGAATGAATTAAACCCAAAGAAACTTGCACTAGAAATGAGGGATTTTATCATTTTATCTATGGACTATGAAGTACATACAAAGCGAGTTATATTGGATAACTTAGCAAGGTTTATTTGCTATAATGCATTTATTGATATAAAATGGGTTTTTGACTATGCTTGTAAATATTTGGCTAAAAAATGGGAAAGGAAGATATCAAGATGGCGAGGACAAAAATAATACAAAGCCTTCTGAAAGTCTCCCAAGATAAAAGTTATTTGGAGATTGGCATTCAAACAGGCGCGAATTTTCTAAACATTTTAACAGTAATAAAGACCAATTGCTCAATATAAAGAGTCCGAACTACTTTTACCAGTTTGTTGATGAACTTGCACTTATAAATCAAAGATAGGGGACCATAATGAGGAACAGTAGGTTTGCAGAAATGCTAAGTAAACAATCAATTAAAGTAATTTTATTTAGTGTACTATCAGCACTGGCAGCGTTTACCATGTATTCACTGCTCCACGGCCGCCACACCGGTGTCTATTTCCCATGGCAGGGAGGTTTTGTTGTGTTGCCACTACGGCACTGGGTAGTGTTTGCACTTGCGTTGTTGCTGAGTGCTGCAATGTTTTATATCCCGATTTTCAAAACTGATACAGTCATGTTATATAAAAAACGTTTCAAGGAAATTACTGCATCAGAAGTATTCCCTGAACGTGCATTCATGTTTGCTCTACTAAGTATTATTGTTTTTGTGTTTGCGTATTCGTTTAGAAATATTGCATTCACAAACGATGATGTCATAACAGGATATAATCTTCATCACACCACTACGTGGTCTGAGTGGTTCGATAATTGGTTAAATTCCCTTCTGGGGTGGCGAGGGTCTCCGAGGGCCCGATTTTCCTTGATAAACTGGATTCAAGCATTACCTTTTGGTGCATTTGATAGAATTGTCACACTTTCAAACAACACGGCTTTATATGTGCTATTACTTGAGCAAGTGATACGGTTGGTCAATGCCGCATTTTTTGCATATATTGTTTCCAAAAGGATTAGCTCAAATGAAAAACGCTTATATTTCGGAGTCCTTATAGTTGCGCTTTTTTATTCATTTTTATCTGCTAATCACGACAGGACAGTTGTTGTCGCATATCCACTTTGGGTTGATTTAGGCATACTACGCTTTTTAATATCCGTCGAGTTGTTTCTGCGTTTTTTCGAGAAGCCTAAGAAATGGCATTTACCTGTAAGTGCACTATTATTAGTAACGGCATTTTTTTCATATGAATCTTTCTTGATGTATACAGTTTTATTTCCAATATATTTGCTTTGCATAAAACCAAAAGATGAAATGAAGCGATTTTCACTCGCTAACTTATTGAACATTCTCTACACGCTCAGGTTTCATATAATTGCCGGCGTTTATTATCTCTTCAGTTTATGGTTTCAACCTGCGGTTTTTCGAATGTTTCATGGAGGTGCATTTCATTATGGCGGCAGCACATTATACTTGAGTGGAAGCTTAAGCAATGCTCCAACAGTTATCTGGAGAATGGCTACGAATCTATTTCCGCTCGGCGACTTTATAAGGCACGGTCATTATAACCATTTTGACATAACAGAGGTAAGCGAGGCGCGCCTAATAATGGCGTTTTGCACAACTGTTCTGTTTTGTGCAGTTTTAGTAAAAAAGATTAATATAACAGGGAAACAGGTGGTGGCAGCTTGCCTAGTATCGCTGACGGCTGCTTTTATAAAGCCGATACCGCTGGCACTAACGCCCATGTGGAGCGAACTAATTATGACCCAAGTTGTAAATGGTCATATTCCTTCGTATCACAGTTATTTCTGGTTTATTTTAGTTATTGTGGTACTGCTTGTTTATCTATATCAATTATGTGGTTATAAAAAACTACTTTTAATAGTTCTAGCACCTGTTGTGTTCATGACAACGGTTTTTGTTGGATTTGTTAACGAGAGGAATATAGAAACTTTTGAAGCCATTACAAGAAGGCGCGTTGCTTTTAGAGACATGGTTTCATCTGAATACTTTGCTAATACTGAAGATGGTGCACATATTTTACTGCAAGGCTTTTCCCCGCCTTATGGAGATATGTCCAGAGTGTCTAGGTTGCCGATTCATTTAACAGGAAGAACATTACATTTTGTCACAGGGATGCCTGATATGAACTATGTTGACAATTTATACCTGCTGAGATATGATAGTGCTAATGAGGTTGTTATATACGGAAGAATCGATTCATACTTTGTCGGCAACGAGTTTTTTGCTATTCCCACACAGCCAATACTGCGAGGGGGAGTAGTTGGATTATTGTCGAATTATGTGACGGAAGTGCACGTTAACGGAGAGATGAGAGGTGTTTATTACGGCTCATTTACGATTCCGCTAACCGGGATAGGAAGTGAAGGAATTTTTGTTGAAGCAGACGGGATAAGGATTGATCAAGTTTCGATTATTGATTCTCAGGTGTCCTCAAATCGTTTATTAGGCAATTTTGTGAGAAGTGGTGATGTAGCTTCTCAAGCAAATCGTTTTCTTGACATTCTAGTTTCCGGTTGGAGCTATATCGATGAATGGGGAGTTTGGAGCATTGGTAATACTGCTGAGATTGGTTTTGAAGTTTCTGGATCAGACGTTTTTGATGGAGCTACCGAAGCTGAATTAACGCTTGGAGTTCTTCCTTTTCAAGATCCGTATCTTATGGTTTACGTGGGTGATAGTTACTTTGGTAGTTTTGATATATCTTTAAATAATGAGATAGTTTTGAATCTCCCGCTAGAGTTGCTTGGAGAGCATAATTGGGGTTATAGTGTACGTGTTAGATTTGAGGTAGAAAATCCTGCTTCACCGCTTGAACTTGGAATGTCTCACGATGATCGTATTCTTGGAGTTCTTCTGCAGTGGTTAAGCTTTAATGTTAGGTAATCGATTTCCATACTGGCAGATAGACAATACTCGTTGGGTACAGTTTGTATTAACGACATGAACGAAATGATAAACGGAGATGAAAATGAAAAAGCACCTAGATATTGTGACCCCTTGTTATAATGAAGAGAAATGCGTGGCTTTGTTTTATAATGAGGTTTCAAGTGTCCTTTCCGCTGTGGAGGGATATACATTCACTTTCTATTTAGTCGATGACGGTAGTTCTGATTATACTCTGGCTGAAATCAAGAAGCTTGCAGATTTTCATGGTCAGGAGAAAGTGAAATACATATCATTATCTCGCAACTTCGGCAAGGAGGCTGCAATCTACGCTGGCCTCAGAGCAACGACAGGCGATTTAGTTGTACTCATGGATGCAGATTTGCAGCATCCGCCGAACACTATCCCCAATATGATTGAAGTGATAAGCGAAGGTTATGACTCTTGTGCTACATACCGTAAAAAGAGAAAAGGAGAACCGCTGCTTCGCACAGTTTTCTCCAAAGGATTTTACTGGCTCTTCAGCCGTATGTCTGATGTTAAAATCTATCAAAGTGTTATGGATTTTAGGATGATGACACGCAAGATGGTGGATGCTGTGATTTCTCTAAGTGAGAGGGAACGTTTCACAAAGGGTCTGTTTGAGTGGGTTGGATTTAAAACCAAGCTCATAGCTTGCCAAAGCGTTCCGCGCGAGATTGGCAAGTCAACATGGAAGCTTAAGAGTTTGTTTGGATATGCTATAAGCGGGATTGTGTCTTTTTCCACTGCACCGCTTAGGTTTGCTACATTTATAGGGTTTCTTGTGTTAATCGCAGGCTTTGCATATATGATACACAATCTGATAGGCGCAATCTTTTTTGGAATTGCAGGTGGAGGTTTTGTTACCATCACTACGCTTATACTGTTTATCGGCGGGATTATCATCATGTTGCTTGGAATCATTGGGGAGTACATCGCTAGGATTTATATTGAAACTAAGAGGAGACCTATTTTTATTGTTAGCGAAACTAATGTTGTACAGATTGACAAAAACAAGGAGGAAAAACTATAGTGAAAAAAGCTCTCATACTCTCTCTTTGTTTTGCACCTGATAACGCCATTGGGGCTATCCGTCCCACAAAAGTTGCAAAATACCTTAAGCTTAACGCAGGATATGAGATAACCGCAATTACAACTGAGTATGATTTTATCGCACATGGGCTAGTTGACCCATTACTTCAAAAAGATTTACAATATGTTGATAACCATATTGTTTTGAAGCTTACATCATTGGCAAAGCTAAAATTTTCTATATTTGAAATATTCAGAAGCTTTAAACATTCCGGAAAAGCTGTTACCCTTTCACCCTCACCACACGGCAAGAAAACAAAAAGCAGATTTTTTCATAAAATCTTTAGCTATTTAAATAAGTATTTTAGCTATGGGTATAGTCATTCTATTCATAAAAATTTAAGCAAAATAGCCACTAAATATATACTTAAAAATCCAAAGCATTACGATGTTATTTATGCTCCTTTCGGACTTGATTATTATTTAGATATTGCTGCCGATGCAATAAGACAACAAAACCTAAAGGCATTTTGGATTTCTAACTTTGGTGACCCAATGATTGATGATCAGCTTACAAAACGCGGGACTAGAAATTACGAAAAATACGTTCACAGAGTAGTAAAAACTGCGGATGCTATCACAGGGGTTTCTGATATTTGTTTAAGAATGTTTGTCGGAAGGCAAACAGGAAAGCTATGTGTTTTTTACAATGGTTTTGACAGAGATGAATTAAATTATATAGTCGATGCATCACCATCCTGTAAGTTTACTCTTACTTATACAGGTCACCTATATAGTGGCGAAAGAGATTTGCGCACTATATTCAGAGCCTTAAGGGAATTAATAGATGAAAACAAAATTAGCCGGGATAACATCGCAATAAACTATGCAGGAAAGCATGAAAGTGAATTTTTAAGTCAAGTTTCTCAGTTTAACTTAAATGACGAATCAGTGATTCATGGGTTTGTTGACAGATATAAGGCGTTGCGCTTGCAAATGGAAAGTACTATATTGATTTCAGCTTCATGGAATAGACTCGGTTACACGGACGTGATTACAGGGAAATTTTATGAACAACTAATGATAGGTAAGCCTATTTTGTGCACAATCACCGGCAACTTGCCTAATAGCAAACTGAAGGAAATGATAATGGAAGCGAATGTTGGTATCGTGTGGGAAGAGCCTACTGATAGGCAGGACTATCCGGCATTGAAGTCATATATTTTGATGCAATACGAGCGCTTTATTAGAGGAGAACCGCCGCTTTTTGAACCGAATTTGGAGTATATAGAAAAATATAATCATAAAAATATCACACAACAACATATAGATTTGGTTGAAAAGCATTATGCAAATGCTGATGCGAAGGCTGTTTGAGCTTAAGCGAGGTTTTAAATATATGAAAATAGCAACAATCATTGGAGCGAGACCGCAATTCATCAAAGCAGCAATGCTCTCACGTAAACTGCGTGATGAGCATGATGAGTTACTGATTCATACAGGTCAGCACTACGATTATAACATGTCTGAGCTGTTTTTTTCTGAGCTATCTATACCGAAGCCCGATTATAATCTTGGAATCTCAGGTGGCAATCATGGAAAAATGACTGGCGCCATGCTTGCTAATCTTGAAGACGTTTTCATTGATACCAAGCCTGATATTGTGTTGGTGTATGGGGATACGAACTCCACGCTTGCAGGAGCACTTGCCGCTGTTAAGCTCCATATCCCTGTTTGCCATATTGAAGCGGGTGTCCGTATGCACACACTCCATAACCCTGAAGAAGTTAACCGCATTTTAACAGACAGAATATCAACGCTACTGATGTGTTGTACAGAAAGCTCCATAGCTGAGCTGGCAAAGGAAGGCATTACAGAAAATGTGCATTTTGCAGGTGATTTGATGTACGATGCTACAATTTACTATCAGCAACGAGTGAACCATATGAAGCACACATTAACTAATTTTGATGGAAATACTGTCACGCTACCCCAGAAATTTTATTACTTGACCTGCCATCGTCAGGAAAATACGGAGACCGATAGACCGTTATTTGAGATACTCACAGCTATGAACTCTTTGGATTACCCAACTATTTACCCTGTGCATCCGCGAACCAAAGAAAGAGCAACCAGAATACTTTCAGAGTACAAATTTCGTAATGTTTTATTGGTAGATCCGGTTGGGTATCTTACGTCCCTGTGGTTAGTCAGCGAAGCACTTAAGGTTGTAACGGATTCAGGCGGACTCCAGCGGGAAGCATGGTTTTTGGACAAACAGTGCATTACGATACTGGATCACGTTGTTTGGCCTGAAACTATGAGGGGTAACGTGAATCAAATTTCAGCCGCCGAATCGAGTGAGATTTTGGCAAAGCTGAATGTAAAACCTGATTTTTCTAAAAAAGGTTCCCCGTTCGGCGACGGAAATGCAGCAAATAAAATTGTACTGTTGCTATCACAATATAGTACAAGTTAGGATTGAACATGAAAAAAGACATAATAAGCAATAATTATTTCACACACGAAAGTAGCTATGTCCATGACAGTGTGTCTATCGGCGATAATACTAAAATCTGGCACTTCTGCCATGTCCAGGAAGGCGCAGGGCCGATAGGTAAAGACTGTATAATAGGGCAAAATGTTTATGTTGGCGCAAATGTCAAAATTGGAGATGGCTGCAAAATCCAAAATAACGTATCTCTTTACGACGGTGTTGAGTTGGAGGATTACGTATTCTGCGGTCCTTCCTGTGTATTTACCAACGACCTGACTCCGCGCAGCAAGCACCCGAAGGGGCATAATTATCGCACAAAAACACTGGTAAAGCATGGCGCTTCAATAGGTGCAAATGCAACAATTGTGTGCGAAAATACCATCGGGAGCTGGGCAATGATTGGAGCAGGAGCAGTTGTTACCGGCGATGTGCCAAACTATGCTCTTATGCTAGGTGTGCCTGCCAGGCAAGTCGGCTGGGTATGCGTGTGCGGCTTGCGGCTCGGTGATGACTTTTCTTGCACATGTGGACGACTGTATGATATACTAAGCGGCAACAATATTGTGTTAAAACACGAGGAGACAAGCTGTGATACAAACTGATTAACACTTTTGCTGCTAAACTATTCGTAGACACGAGGTAGCGAAAAAATAACCAAGTATAGATAGACAAGAAAAGAAGCCATGCTATAATAAAAAGGGTGTGGTAAGGAGGAATCTATACATGGGAAATATATTGA
>Ga0209755_10000297_pt1 | contig 95571 bp, 97 predicted proteins | sample TergutCo191P1_FD_187301 | JGI IMG/M metagenome (GOLD analysis project Ga0209755, IMG submission 187301) | Cornitermes sp. P1 segment gut microbial communities from Petit-Saut dam, French Guiana - Co191P1 (SPAdes) (version 2) | ecosystem: Host-associated > Arthropoda: Insects > Digestive system... | reverse complement strand
ATAATCAAAAAATCAGAGATATTTTAGCCCAAAATGTACAGATTTATAGAAAATCTCTCCATTATTCACAGGAAAAACTGGCAGAAAAGACAGAATTATCGGTTCAAACAATAAAAAATATAGAATGTAGCAGAAGTTGGGTTAGTGACACAACAATCGCAGTATTGTCAAAATCTTTAAATATTCCTGAATATCAATTATTTATACCGGAAAAATTACTAAAAGAAAGAAAGATAAGAAAACCTTCATTTAAAAGTCTCCTTTCTTTAAAAAGTGAGATTAAGTCACTTCTAGACAGCAAATTTGAAGACGCGATCAATACAGGTGATTTTTCCTAATAATTTAGGAATTATACCTTGCGTTGCATTTGAATACCTTGAACAATGTTAAAGAATTTTATAAGCATTATTTTCAGGCAACCCTAATTTGGGGTTCCAGTCGTTGACCTCCTGTCAACTCCTTTCACCCCCGCCTACGCGCTCGCGGTGCATCAAGAGGGGAACCTTCGCCGCTATGCGGCTCGATTGAGGTTCCATGCGCCGATTTTTTTGTTAAGGCTTGCGCCTTAGCATTATTGACAGAAGCGCTCCGTTTCAAATCCTGATCTTTTGTAAATAAATATTTTTTTCGGGCAACCCGGATTTGAACCGGGGACCTCTTGGTCCCGAACCAAGCGCGCTACCAACTGCGCTACTGCCCGTAAAATCTTAGTAATTTTACCTTTTTTTGATGTGGAGTGTCAAGCATATACTATATCTCATATTACATCCGAGAACAGGCAAAAACGCTATTTATGCTCATTTTTTCATTAAAATATATAAAATATTCATATAATTCCTTTGTATTATTACTGCGCCATGCGTTAAACGCAAATTTTGTTTTTGTTGTTTTAAAATAAATAATTAAATCCTAAAATATAAATATTTTATGCTAACAGGTATTGCATAATTTTCCATTATATGCTAATCTGTCGTTATGACAGAACCTTCAGAAAGAAAAAAAACATACCATAAACGCTTAAAAAGCGGTCTATGCCCAAGGTGCGGCGGAAAGATTAAAAAATCCAGCCCTTATAAAACATGCGATAATTGCAGAGAATTTTATCGAAACTATCAAAATCAGAATTCGGATGCCGTACAGGAAACCAGAAGAGACCGTTACGAACAAAGGAAAAAGAAAAACCTTTGTCCCCGCTGCGGTGTTTTTGTAGGAAAAAAATCAAAAACTACCCTTTGCGCTAAATGCCTCGACAAACAATATTTATACAACAACGGCGTAAAAAGAACAAAAAAACGAAAGTAATGTATCAAGAAAAAAACTCGTCAATTGGTGAACGTTTATCGGGAGCGACTGGGCTTGAACTTTCCTATTTATATATAAATCATTATGTATATAAACAACATATAGGAAAGGTGTTTGCTTTATCCCGCTCTTGGTGATGTTCTATCCCAGTCATTAAGGAATAATTTTAAATCTTCCCATCTTTTATCGCCGCCTTCAGGATTTTCAATTCTAGCGTCAACGCCTGAATTTTTTGTAACTGAAGTATAAAATCTGGGACAATCTTTTTTTTGCACGCCGTCAAAATGTCTTTCAATTGTCAAGTTGGAATTTACTTCCTCTCTGATGTGTTTAATTAATGAATGCAAAGTGTCGATTGTTGTTTTTGAAAATTCCCCTGCTTTGTTCATGGGAACAACTTCAATTCCTATGGACTCATAATTCCTTTGATCTCCCGAGTGCCATCCGATTTCATCAAGCGGTAAACATTGCAAGCATTCGCTTTCTTTCACTATGAAATGCGCTGAAGCTTGTACGCCGACCCCATCGCTTCCTTTTTCCCACCACTCGCGTATTCCAGAAGGATTGTGTGTAGGGTACGGACCGATCCAATGGATAACGATTTTCGTTACCAGCTTTGTGAATTTAGTGCCGCTTCTTGCGCGGTTCCCCAATGTTAAAAAATTATTATTAATTTTCATTAATCTATAAAGATGCGGATATTGTTAAATAGCAACGCTCTTTTCAATTTTTTTCTGATAAAATTTCTTTAGCTTCTTTTAAAAACTTTTCAAGATCATTATTATCACATTTAAAGCGTTTAATGCATAAAAATGCCGCATGATATAATTCGCATAAAAGGTCTTCGTCAGGCGTGTTTCCGACATATTTATATTTATTAATCAATGGTTTGAAATATAATAAGATACGTTCTGTTGCCTGTTTATTATTTTCCTGCGCCAATTTTAAATCTGCGATGAAATTTTCATAATCATACATTGTTTTTTAAGATTTCTTTAAGCTTTTTCAAAGCTCTATGCTTTATAGCATTGACTGATTGACGAGATACGCATTTAACTGATGATATTTCAAAATCTGTCATATTTAAAAAGTGAGAAAGTTTTATCACTTCAGCCTGAGCCGGTTCCAATTGACTCATTGCCCATTCCATATAATCAATTGAATCTTCCGTATTAATTTCAATTTTTGAATCAGATAATATACATAAATCATGAGGATTCATAAATATTATTCTTTCAGCGGTTTTCCATCTTTTTATACAATAAGATTTTTTCGTTTCATGTAATGTAGTTTGTAAATACGCTCTGAATTTAAAAAAATTGTATACATTTTCCAAATTTATGGAAGGAGCATCTGCGGTTTTCCTTACATAATCCAATATAAATCTATTCCCCAATAAGCTCTCCGTGAACCGGTCATGAAAAAATCATCTACTTATTAAAAGAGGAGTTTACTTGTAATTAGCAACATTAAAAAAATATTTTAAATATTGCTATTTGCTGAAAATTACTCTTATTAATAACACGATAATAAATATCATCTAACTCTTAGCATAAAGATAATTATACTACGAGTTGGATTTAATGACAGTTTCGCTCTGCATAGAATCCTCTTTAAAAGGAAAAATATATGGAAAAAAAGAATGGGCATACAAATGTAATTGAACTTAAAGATTTGGTTTACGCTCCGCTTCATGCCGTATCCGAAGCCAATATGCGGCTTAGTTCAAATATTGTTGATTTTGTCGCTTCTACAGGAGATCTAAATAAAGATGAAACCGGAAAACCGATTGTACATCTTCACACAATGCAAATGCAATATCAGCAGCTGCGAAACGATGCGGACGACAACACTGTATCTGAACGTATCGGGCTTGAAGTGCCGCTTTTATCAATCTACCCCTTAAGCAGCCTTAGAGTAGCTAAATCAAAAGTATCGTTTGATGTTGAAGTCAGAAATATCAGGAATTTCGGAGATTCTGTAAAAATATTAGCGCAAATTTGTTCAAAAAGAGAACGTAACAGCTCAAATCAGCCAAAATTTCATTTTGATGTAGAGCTTGAAAGCGTTCCTGTCTGTGAAGGATTAGCGCGGTTTGTTGATACTCTCAACGCCCAGGCGGTTCCCAAACGAATCAATACAAAACCTCTTGATGATTCAGGAAATGTGCTGACTGGCAAAGAACTTGAGGAATATAACCAGCGCATGGAACTTATAAAACGTGAAGCTGAGCTTAATAATAAAATTCATGAAATTAAAGAGATGATTCGCGCAAAAAATAACAGCTTGAATGAAAAAATAAAAATGGACTACGACGAATATATCGAAAACAGAAATTATTCCAATGATATCCATGAAGAAGAAGAAATCACTGATTTATGCAATTCAATTAAAGATTATAAGGACATCTCTGTTGATTTAGAAGATCAGCTAGCAAAGCTCAATGAAGAAAAAATAGAGAGGCGTTTCAGTGAGTGACCATAAAAAACACGACATCTCTGATATAAAATTTATCAAAGATGTCGCAGTCGGCAGCGTTAATCCTAATGTTGTATTGTCAGATAACGCACGGCAAGCTCAAATAAACCTGCTCAACCGCTGTTTAAATGATTATCCAAAAGGCATTTTAATCGGTAAAGATATCGCGATTGGACGCTACACAATAGGCGAACATGAATTAGTCATGCAAAAAACGATATATCATGTCGGATTTTCGCGCAAACCTGTATGGCTGGATGAAAAAGGAATCGAAAAATGAAAGAGAAATATTTATCATTAAAAGCTTTCATACCGGCATTGATAGATGCCGTAATGTATGCAGATGATAAAATGAAAAGCTCTCAAAATATAGAAGAAAATATTCTTACAACAATCAATCCTCTTCGGGTTGCGGGTATCCGCGTATTTTTTAAAGCGAATATTTTTAATAAAAATGATGACCTTTTCCTTGATTTCAAGAAACCGGATTGTAATTTTAACGGCGAAATAATTTTAAAGCCAAATAATATAGAAATGGTTTTTGAAAAAAATGAAAAATGATTTGTTAAATCATATAAACCATAAAAGATGAAGGAGAAAGTAACATGAGTATCGGAGAACAATTTAAAGGGTTGGATATGAAAAACCTGATTGGAGGACCATTAACAGCCGCGGCGGAAGCGAATCTTTTGCTTGCCAGAACAACAGCCGGTTTTATTAATGAAGTAGGCTTTGATGTCGACAAAAAAGCGCGTTCTGTTCAATTCAAGTTTAACAAACAGGAGCCAACAGAAGACGGGAATATGATCGTACAGGAAATGTCCGTAGAAGTTCCAATTTTAGCGATCGTTCCTATTCCAAATCTTCAGATTGACGAAGTCAATGTCCTTTTTGATATGGAAGTAAAACAATGTGAAAAAAGTGAATCTTCCTTGTCAGGCAGCGGTTCATTCAGCGCAAAAGCAAAATTTGGTCCTATATCTGTGAACATAAGCGGCAGCGTATCATCTCACAGCTCTAACACAAGAAGTTCTGACAATTCGGCAAAATACCATGTTGATGTCCGCGCAACCAACCATGGTACGCCTGAAGGATTGGCGCGCGTTTTGGATATGATGGCGGCGGCAGTATCGCCGAATATTACGGCGAGTCGTCCTACCGACCAATCTGGCGCTGAACTTACAGGCGAACGCCGTGAACGCAGTTTGAAGCTCAAAACCCTTCGTGAAAAAAGTCTTCAGCTTGAGAATGCCGAACGCGCCGCCCGTGACACCAAGGACATTAAATTAAAATATTTTACTCAAAGACTGCAAGCTATCCAGAATGACTCAAGCAGAAAGTTTTCGGATGCTTATTCGAAAAAAGATGAAAAAGAAAAGGAAAAACTCAATGAAAACGCAGTTGATACTTTCTGGAATGAATTGCAGCTTGGCGCAGACAAGAAGGTTCTCCTGGCGGCGTCTTCCGGCAGCGCAGACACTTCAATTACAAACTACTGTCCGCCGGAAAAAGATTACAGTGAGTTTACTAATGCCTCAGGATCAGACGGCGAGTTCAAAGAAGCGGTAAAATCCCAGATCGAATGGGAAAAGAAACAGAAAGCCGTAGATGATAATAAAACCGAGTACAACAATGTAATGATGGGCGTAAATGACGAATCAAGCGCGCCTGCAAAAATAAAATAAAAAAATAAAGGCGGCAACAAAAAATGAAGAAGTTATTTTTAATTATTATTACTGTGACAGCGCTTTTTCCTGTTGCCGCCTTTGAAGGCAATGATGACAATGTTCTAAGAGATTATTATGTGCAGATGTATCAATCTCAATCATATATTTCCGATTTTGAACAAATATTCAAATCAGAGAGCGATAGACGTGATTATAAAAAACTGCGCGAATATATTAATAAAAAAGAAGAAATAATGCGTATTCTTAAAATGGCTGGTGATGAATATTATTACGGCTTATCATACAGTAAATTATTCGCGATTGATTATCTGCAAAATCTGGAAGATGAGCTTAGAATCCGCAATCCTGGGGATAGAATGCATCTTCGTTTAAATTCTGTAAGACCAAGTTTTGATTTCAGCGGCGAATACACAGTAGAATATATAGAAAAAGAAATTCTTCCAAAAATAAAAGAGCGTTTTGATGAAGCCGCGGAACGAGATCGTTTTAACGAGGAAATTTATAAGCAGATTCACAGGAATATTGATATTCTTACGCATGATATTTTCCTTGCCGAGCAGGCTATCTACGCTTCTTTATCGCCTGAATTCCGTGAACAGGATTTTAGGATATGGATAAGTCTTACATTTTCAGGGCTTATCGCTGTTCTGCTTGTAGCGTTCTTTTTAATTATATTCAAACGCTCCGATATTACTCTTTCTAAACAACTGCTTAGCGACTCCGGTTTACAGTTTATAACGGTGTTTGTATTAATAATCGCGATAATTTTATTCGGTATTCTCAGCGTGCTCAAAGGAAGTGAACTTGCGGCAATACTATCGGGAATATCCGGATACATTCTTGGAAAAGGAGGTGGTGACGCAACTGCGATAATTAAAGAGAAAAATGAATTAAAATAGGAGGCTTAAATATTAGCGGTGAGGATACGATTATCGTAGTTGCTTATGAGAATAATGAAAGTATTGGAGATGCGAAAGACGGAATAGATATTAGTCCAGATTGGTACTGAGGTCTATAAAACTTCAGTACCATGCCTATATTGACTAAGTAATACAATATGGTATATGTTAATGTTAAACATGAAAAAATCAAATATCTTTTATCGGTTGTTAGCCGCATTGTTGCTTTGTCTTACTATTGTTTTGTTTATTAAAATCGGACAGTTAAAAAACGTAAAGTTTGAATCTTTCGCAAAAGAAAGTTTGCAGGTTGTTGCAGATGAACTCAATCTGCTTTTTTCCGAGACAGATTCGCTTTATGCCGCGCTTCTGCCTTTGCTTGAACGAAACGCTGACAGCGAAGAAATCAATCAATTCATTAAAACATTAAATAATGATCTTTTCGCTGATGAAATTTATATTGTCAGATCAGACAGCGATTTAGAAACAAAACAGGAATGGCTAAAGGATGTTATTAAAAAAAATAGCGGTGAAAATGTCTGGGGAGGTCCGGTTTTTGATTCGTCTGTAGGAAAAAGGATAGCTTATAACATAACTCCCTGTAATATAAACGAAACATATATCGTTTTTATATATTCCACGAACAGAATTTTCAAGAAACTACTGCAAACAGATATAAGCCGATTCGGTATTCCTTATATAATGAACAATTTGACATATTTTGTCGCTCATCCTCTTGGAGAAACCCGAAGTTTGCTTCAATTAGGATACGATAATAATAATGAAGTGCTCGTCAGATTAAGCGAACATGTGATTCAGGGAAAACCGCTAGAAGACAATTATCGTCATGTCAATACAATAACAAAACAAATTTCCTCTGAGATCCTGATAAAGTTAAATAAAACAGGCTGGTTTTTAGGTTTTGTCACTTACGACGGAAAGGCTCTCGAATCCGCAGATTATCAAACAATCCTGCGGCGCTGTCATATTCTGCTTTTCTTTATAATTGGAATTTTTTTTATGCTGATATGGCATTTATTTTCCCGCGGCAAGGTAAAAGAATTCAGCATTTTTGTCTTTCCGGTAATATTATTCGCAATGCTGGCAGCGACAATATCCGTTTATAATTACTATCCGCTGCAAAGCGAAAATAACGAAGGCGCGAGAGATTTTATGAAACATTCGCTAAACAGCGAAACGCATTTGCGGGAGATACATTCAAAATGGGATATGAAGCGGTTAATAAGCCAAAACAGTTTACAGGCTTTTGTCGGCGGTTATCAGGAAGAATCAAAAATTCTTTTCGGCGAACCTGCGAAATTGATACCCATGGGCGTTTATTTTTACAGTGCGGATTTTACGAATCCTTATACTATTAGACTTACGGGAACATTTTGGCAAAAATTTCTTATCCTTGGCGAAGATTATCCACAGGAAATGCTCGACATATACCATTATGAAGATTTTAATAAAATGGGCGTATTTTTACCGGGAGCTTACATAAACAATATTGAGCAAACTGATGTCACGGAAACGAAGATAGGTGATTATCCGGCGCGGCTTTTTCGCTGGAATTTTGATATTGAAAGCGTGCAAAAACTTTCGTATTCGCTTTATCCTTTTGGGAAAAACAATATTGAGTTGACATTTTGGGCAAACGATATTGACAGTAACGTGATATTGATACCGGATTTGGAGGGTTATATGCAGTTATATCCAACCGCAAAACCCGGAATAGATCGCAAGTTTCATTTAAAAAGCTGGGATATTTATTCATCATATTTTACTTACATAATGGAATCGTATCTTAGTAATTTTGGCAATATTGACATACAAGGCGTAAATCAATTTCCCGAACTTATTTTCTGTATTTCGATAATGAGAAGATTCGGAGATATTCTGATCGGCAAGGTTATTCCGCTGACAATCGTGCTTTTACTGCTTTTTACGATTCTTTTTGTCCGGGACAGATCTGACGGCTTCAACAACATTATCGGCTGTTCAGGCTTGTTTTTTGTTTTAATAATAGACCATATAAACTTACGCGAAAGCATTGCGCCTGAAGAGATTATGTTCCTTGAATACGCTTATTTTTTATCATACGCTTTACTTTTATTTGTCGCTGTAACATCTTTTGATATTTTTAAACGCGGCAACGAAAACAGTATCAAAATGGATTCAACAATAAGAAAATATTTTTGGACATTTGTGCTGGGAATTATGACCATGGTGACAGCGCTGCGATTTTGGTAAATTCGAGAAAATTCCGTGCTGAAATTATGCAATTTAGACTTTAATAAAAAAAAGTCTGGCACTTACCAGACTTTTATATTCGGGAGCGACGGGGCTTGAACCCGCGATCTCCGGCTTGACAGGCCAGCGTGATAAACCAGCTTCACTACGCCCCCAATGTTTTTATAACCTATCAAAAAATGGGAAAAGAGTCAATAGTATTATCAGGCTTTTTTTGCTATTTTCAAAACACTTATAAATTGATAAACTGCCGATATGAACTATTCGCAAGCATTTATACCCACACTCAGGGAAGTTCCCGCCGACGCTGTTATCGCAAGCCACAGGCTGATGTTCCGCGCCGGGCTGCTTCGCAAACTCGCAAACGGGCTTTTTGCCTATCTGCCGCTTGGGCTTCGCTCCTTTCGTAAAATCGAGAACATCATCCGCGAGGAAATGACCGCAATCAGCGCACTCGAATTAAAGCCGTCGGTGGTTGTGCCTGCCGAATTATGGAAGGAATCGGGCAGATGGGACTCCATAGGCGAATCCATGCTTCGCGTAAAAAACCGCCTTGATAACGATTTTGTTGTCTCCCCCACTGCCGAAGAAGTTTTCACCGCGATTGTGCGCGACGAGCTTTCGAGCTACCGCCAATTGCCGCTTGCGCTTTACCAGATAAACACGAAGTTCCGCGACGAAGTCCGCCCGCGCTACGGCGTAATGCGCGGACGCGAATTTACAATGAAAGACGCATACTCATGGCACGCAGACGAAAAAAGCCTTGATGACACTTATCAAGCATTCGGACGCGCTTACCGCAAAATTTTTAAACGCTGCGGGCTTTCTGTTATCCCGGTAAAAGCCGACTCAGGCGCAATGGGCGGAAGCGGCTCGGAAGAATTCATGGTGGAAAGCGAAGTCGGCGATAATACTCTGCTTCTCTGCAAAGCATGCGACTACGCCGCCAATGTTGAAAAAGCAGCGTGCAAAAACGACTTTACTGCGCATACCTCGATTGAAGGCGCGAAGGCTGCCGCTTCTTCAACGCCGGCTTATGAAAAAATCGATACGCCAAACGTTAAAACAATCGACGAACTTTGCGGCTTCTTAAAAACAGAACCGGCAAAATTTATAAAAACTTTAATTTACCGCGCTCTCAATGTTGAACTCGATCTTTCTTCCGCTCCCGGCTGCAAAAAACTTGAACGTAAAAAACCTTCGCCGGGTGCGCCTGAAGTATACGCAGAAGCGTTCTTTGCTGTAGCGATTCGCGGTGATTTGGATGTGAACGAAATAAAACTTGCTTCCATTTTAAAAGCAAGCGAAGTTGAACTTGCGTCCGATACCGATGTTACGCGCTTAACAAACGCTCCTGTCGGATTTGCAGGTCCTGTCGGATTAAACAGTCTTCCTCTTGTAATCGATCACACAGTTACGGCAATGAATGACGCGGTAACAGGCGCTTTGGAAAAAGACACTCACTTTAAGCATGTCGCGTACGCCCGCGATTTTAAAGCTTGGATGATCGAAGATGTGCGCACTGTTAAAGCAGGCGACAAATGCTCTCTTTGCGGCGGCGAACTGTATACAAAAATGGGTAATGAACTCGGGCACATTTTTAAACTTGGATACAAATACACAAGCTCCATGAATGTAAGTTACCTTGATGAAAACGGTAAAAGCCAAATGCCGACAATGGGCTGCTACGGCATAGGCGTTGATCGCACGCTTGCCTCTGTAATTGAAGAACACCACGACGAAGCCGGCATTATATGGCCTGTTTCTATCGCTCCGTATCACGTTATCATTGTTCCGATTAAATATGACGGCGCGGTAAAAGAAGCCGCAGACAAACTCGTCTCGGATTTAAAAGCGCAAGGCATCGAAGTGTTACTCGACGATCGAAACGAACGCCCCGGCGTAAAATTTAATGACGCGGATTTAACAGGCATACCTTATCGAGTTGTAATCGGCGACAAGGGTTTATCGGCTTCACCTGCGCAAATAGAAGTTAAAAAGCGAAGCGAGAAAGACAACTGCATGGTGGACTTAGACAAAGCCACAGCGGAACTCATCGGAAAAATCGAAGAAGATTTAATGGAATATTTTTAGCCGCAAACCAAAAAGATTCACGGCTAAATCCTACACTCTATAATCCCATAGCCTTTTTAAAGCTTACCACTATTTCGTCGATCATCGGTCTTGCGTCAATGTCGAGTAACAGACCTTTTCCGCGGTAGTAGTCGATCAATGGAGCGGTTTGGGCGCGGTAGACTTCGAGGCGTTTTTTGATCGCTTCCGGTCTATCATCGTCGCGGGTGTAAACTTCGCCGCCGCAATGGTCGCAAATTCCTTCTTTCGCTGTGGGAGTAAATTTAACGTGGAAATTAAAACCGCATTTTCGGCAGACGCGTCTTCCGCCAAGGCGTTCGATGACTCCGGCATCGGGGATATCAAAATTGATGACTTTTTCCACCTTTGAGAACGAAGCGAGAGCTTCCGCCTGAGGAATTGTACGCGGAAATCCGTCTAAAATATATCCTTTTTTAACATCATCTTGTGTCAACCTTTCCTTAACAAGAGCGATTGTTGTTTCATCGTCTACCAGTTTTCCTGAATCCATTATTTCTTTTACTTTAAGACCTAAAGGGCTTTGCGCGGCGACCGCTGCGCGGAAAATCCCGCCTGTGCTTATCTGCGGTATTCCAAGTATTTCAACGGCTTTTACAGCCAAGGTACCCTTCCCCGCTCCGGGAGGACCTAGAAAAATCATGTTCATATTAACTCCTTCATTTTTCCATATTACATCTCAATCAGCGAAAAAACAAGTATAAAATTACACCGGTATTATTCTGTATTTATCTTGCCTGCCTCATACGGGCGCAGAAAAAAGAACTGTCTTCCTTTCCGGAATCTCAGCATATTAATTATTCCGCGTATTGTTTCATCGGCAAGTGATGTGATAAACACGCCCCACAAACCCAAATTGAAAATAAAAATCAATATATAGGAAAGCGTCACTACAAGAACAGTGCCGAATATCTGACTGTAAAACATCCATCTGGTATCGCCTGTGCCGCGAATACCGTATCCGATAACGATATTTACAGCTTGCGGGAACATGATCAATGTTACGAAAATTAAAAACGGATACGCGAAATTGACAAGCGAAATATCTGATGTAAAAAGACCGAGTATATTTTTAGGAAATACACAGAAAATTGTCGTAACAACAGAGCATACAATTAAAGCGAAAAATAAACATTTAAAAACAATACTTATAGCCTGCTTGTGTTCATTCTCTCCTGTTTTCTGTCCGGCTAATGTTAAACCTGCGTGAGCGAAACCGGCGTAAAGAATAACAGCCAAACCTTTGATGGAAAACAGTAATGTATAAATACCGGCTGCCATTATATCAATCCTGTTTAAGAATGAAACAACAAACAGATTTCCAAGACTCCACAGCGCGTATTCGCCGCCAGAAGGAACTCCCATTTTAAATACATTCCTGTAAAGATTGAAATCTAATTTAAAAATATTACGCACTTTAATTTTAAAAGGTATTTTTTTTCTTTTAATTACATATATAAACAAAAAAGGCAAAGCGGCAAAATTCGATATTAAGGTGGCTAAAGCGGCGCCTTCAATATTCATTGCGGGAAGACCGAATTTTCCGTAGATTAAAATCCAGTCAAATAAAATATTTAGAACATTGGTAACTATTCCTGTAACCATAATAATTCTTGTTAATCCGATTCCCTGAAGAATTGAACTGCATGTTGCGGCAATCGCTACTATTAATAGATTATACGATGTTATTTTAATATAGCTCGTAGCATATTCAAGAATTGGAGATTGAACGCCCATTATTTTAAACATCCATCCTGAGCCGAAGAAGAAAAAGAAAAAAGCTATTAACGGAAATATATAATTACCGGCAAATGAACATTCAGCGTATTTTCGGCTTAGTTCAAAATCCTTTGCGCCGATACTCTGCGCAATTAAAATTGTAGTTCCCGAACATATTGCCAATATAGTTGAAGTAACCGCGAAATAGGGGACAAGCGAATTACCCACAGCGGAGAAAAATTCGGGATTGATATACCCAAGCATCGCTCTGTCAACCCAAACCTGCATCTGGTGGCTCAATTGCTGAACAATGATTGGAATAGCTATAGCAAATATTTTTTTAATGTGCGTTTTGTCTTTAAATATTTCGTTCATACTTTCTGCCTTTAATATTGATATTATTAATTATTAAAATAAACATCAAGAGGGACATTCGTTACGAAGGCACGGAGTACACGAAGAAATCATTTAGATTCATAAACAGCTTGTCTTTCCGCCGCTTCACCATAAGGTACTATCTCTTTAATTATGACTAACAGCGGTTTGCTGTACTTTAATATCCTTGCTTAACCTGTATGCTGTAATTTCCATTTGAATTCATGAAATATGCTATTTGACATACGCTTTGACAATGAGGGGGTGTTGTTATACCAACCATGACAAAAGAAGATGTGATTTTAACAATAATTTTAAGGAATTTTCATTGAAAAACATCTTTTCTTAATCTCAAAATGAGCATATAATATTGGTAGGGAGATGCTTATACCGCAAGCCGAACAAATGATACGAAAAGCCGAATCTTTGCCAACAGCCTTATTTGAAGAAGTTGATCATTATATTGATTTTCTGTCCCAAAAAGCCCATATCGCCTATGTCGCCGAAAAACTGGCTGAAGCCGAAAGAGAAATGGCAAAACCTGGCGCAAAATGGCTCACTGAAGAAGATTTTTGGAAAGATGATGATTGAAATATAAAGAAAAATTTTTACCAAATTCTTTATATAAATCACAATTACTTAATACTGACATAATTTTCTCCAATAATATAAATATTCTTCTACTACATCACTCAACTCTTAAACCTTGTAAACCTAATATTAATCATCGCTTAGAATATTATCGTCAGGAACACATATTTCGACGCTCACAATAATAATCGCAGCCTTCGCATTTATTAAAATGTTTACGAAGTATTTTGAGATATTTTTCTTCAATTTTGGGTGTAATTCCCGCTTCCAATTTGGCTTTTGCAATCATCCAATTAAATAATCTATGTGTTTCTTTTATAAGCTGTTCGTGATCTTTAATTAAATCATCAGATTCTAAATATTTATACAATTCTTTCCTTAAATTATTATAAGCTGTTGAATCTATATAATTAAGATTTAATTCAACCTTAAACAAAGCTTGTTCTTTTTTAATTCGATTACCGGGTTCTACAAAACATACGTCTATAAAATTGTTGATTGATTCTTTTATTATATAAATCCTCTCACTTCTAAATTTAGGGAACGTATCTGATGTAATCTTTTTCTTTGTTATTAAAATATTTATAACTGAAACAATAGCTGCTGTTGTTGAAGCAATAATGGCTATTAATAATTCAACATTATCATTCATACCTTTCACCTTTACTATTTTATTTACCTGCCCGGTTTTTACACCAGACAACCGCTGATTGAGAATACCCTTATTTTTCTTTCAATTTTTTTGAGTAATATCTTATTGATAATTTTTCACATAAAATTCTATATTCTGGAGAAAATTTATCATCTTTATTGGTAGGATCTACTGTATCAAGCAACTTCTCAATTTGTCTGTATAATAGTATTGTTGGCTTTCCAGAAATACTATAAAAAGTTTTTTCATCATATACTTTTATTTTAATGCCAACAGCAAAGCGTTCCATATATCTGCAATAACGTAAAAGTTTTGCTTGTAACTTGTGATCTCTTATCCATTTTGGATCATTTGGTGAAATAGTTTTATAAGAAAGTTCAATTGGATACTCATCTAAAAGTTCATTAATTGCTTTTCTAAGTGAACTTCCCGCACCAGCACTTATTTTATCATAAAATTCAATTGTCGATTGTTTTTTTTGCCGTTCGTGAGCATGTAAAAACGACAGAGTAGCATAAACCAATGTTGCTATTGTTGCACCGCTTGTGATTAAACCAGAAACACCGATTAATAATTGAGTATCCATAAAATATTTTCTCCTTTATCTATAAATTTACCTGTCCTGTTTTTACACCGGACAGTTTTAATAAACCCCTACTTCTTCACCCAAACAGCAATATTCCCCGGATTAGTGGTAGTATAAGTACCTGCGCCACCACTTTCTTCAAAATATACAGTACGCAAATTTCCGGGGAATGGAAAAGTTGCGTTAAAACTTGCTGATGTAATTGTTCCTAATGTAACACTTGTTAAACTATTGCAAAGAGCGAACGCACTACTACCAATACTCGTCACGCTATTGGGTATTGTTACACTCGTTAAACCTGTACAACCATTGAACGCACTACCACCAATACTCGTCACGCTATTGGGTATTGTTACACTCGTTAAACCTGTACAACCATAGAACGCCTCATTACCAATACTCGTCACGCTATTGGGTATTGTTACACTCGTTAAACCTGTACAATTAGAGAACGCTCTATCACCAATACTCGTCACGCTATCAGAAATGATTACTGCTTTTAAATACATTATAAAATTACCTGCTGTAAGCAATGGATTATAATGCCATGTTATCGAAAGATTTGTGCAACCAGAGAACGCATAATAATCAATACTCGTCACGCTATTGGGTATTGTTACACTCGTTAAACCTGTACAACCATCGAACGCATAATAACCAATACTCGTCACGCTATTGGGTATTGTTACACTCGTTAAACCTGTACAACCATAGAACACTCTACCACCAATACTCGTCACGCCATTGGGTATTGTTACACTCGTTAAACCTGTACAATCACGGAACGCATAATCACCAATACTCGTCACACTGTTGGGTATCACAATACTTGTTAAACTACTGCAACCAGAGAACGCACTACCACCAATACTCGTCACGCTATTGGGTATCACAATACTTGTTAAACTACTGCAACCAGAGAACGCACTACCACCAATACTCGTCACGCTGTTGGGTATCGTTATACTTGTTAAACCTGTACAACCAGAGAACGCACCACTACCAATACTCGTCACATTGTCGGGTATAATTAGTGTTTTTAAATATGTTCTAAAATTTTCTGCTGTAAACGCCGGATTATAATGCCACGTTATCGAAAGATTTGTACAACCAGAGAACGCACCAGAACCAATACTCGTCACACTGTTGGGTATCACTATACTTGTTAAACCTGTACAATCACGGAACGCAGAATCACCAATACTCGTCACGCTGTCGGGTATAATTACTGTTTTTAAATATGTTCTAAAATTACTTGCTGTAAGCAATGGATTATAATGCCACGTTATCGAAAGATTTGTACAACCATAGAACGCACTACTACCAATACTCGTCACACTGTCTGGTATCGTTATACTTGTTAAACCTGTACAACCAGAGAATGCATAAAAACTAATACTCGTCACACTGTCGGGTATCGTTATACTCGTTAAACCTGTACAACCAGAGAACGCTCTATCACCAATACTCGTCACGCTGGCGGGTATCGTTATACTCGTTAAACCTGTACAACCAGAGAACGCCTGTTCACCAATGCTCGTCACGCTGTCAGAAATGATTACTTTTTTTAAGTATGAACTTAGAACATGAGAAGTATTAATAATCGTCGAAACCAATGGATTATAATACCACGTTACCGAAAGATTTGTACAACCAGAGAACGCACTACTACCAATACTCGTCACGCTGGCGGGTATCGTTATACTCGTTAAACCTGTACAATCACGGAACGCCTCATAACCAATACTCGTCACACTGTTGGGTATTGCTATACTTGTTAAACCTTTGCAACCATTGAACGCAGAACTACCAATAATCGTCACGTTATTGGGTATTGTTACACTCGTTAAACCTGTACAACCAGAGAACGCTCTATCACCAATACTCGTCACGCTGTTGGGTATCGTTATACTTGTTAAACCTGTACAACCAGAGAACGCACCACTACCAATACTCGTCACGCTGTTGGGTATCGTTATACTTGTTAAACCTGTACAACCAGAGAACGCACCACTACCAATACTCATCACATTGTCGGGTATAATTAGTGTTTTTAAATATGTTCTAAAATTTTCTGCTGTAAACGCCGGATTATAATGCCACGTTATCGAAAGATTTGTACAACCAGAGAACGCACCAGAACCAATACTCGTCACACTGTTGGGTATCACTATACTTGTTAAACCTTTGCAACCATCGAACGCAGAACTACCAATACTCGTTACACTGTTAGGTATCGTGACATTTCCACTAATTGTCTTTGGTACAGTTATTATTATTGTTTTTATTTTATTATATAATATCCCATCATGACTTGAGTAATTTAGATTATTATTTTCTACATTAATACTTGTTAGACCTGTACAACCATAAAACGCACTACTACCAATACTCATCACGCTGGCGGGTATCGTTATACTCGTTAAACCTGTACAATCACGGAACGCATAATCACCAATACTCGTCACGCTGGCGGGTATCGTTATACTCGTTAAACCTGTACAATCACGGAACGAATAATCACCAATACTCGTCACGCTATTAGAAATGATTACTGTTTTTAAATATGTTCTAAAATTATCTGTTGGAAGCAATGGATTATAATGCCATGTTATCGAAAGATTTGTGCAATTATTGAACGCATTCCCTTCAATACTCGTCACACTGTTAGGTATCGTAACACTCGTTAAACCTGTACAATCACGGAACGCAGAACCACCAATACTCGTCACTCTGTCAGGTATCGTTATACTCGTTAAACTACTGCAACCATAGAACGCACTATTACCAATACTCGTCACACTGTCGGGAATGATTAGTGTTTTTAAATATGTTCTAAATTGATTTGCTGTAAGCAACGGATTATAATGCCATGTTATCGTAAGATTTGTACAACCATAGAACGCATTCCTTTCAATACTTGTCACGCTGTCAGGTATCGTAATATTTGTTAAACCTATACAACCATAAAACGCCTGTTCACCAATGCTCGTCACGCTGTCAGAAATGATTACTGTTTTTAAGTATGTTCTAAAATTACTTGCTGTAAGCGACGGATTATAATGCCATGTTATCGAAAGATTTGTGCAACCTTCGAACGCACTGGAACCAATACTCGTCACACTGTCGGGTATCGTAATACTCGTTAAACTGCTGCAATTATAGAACACAGAAGAACCAATACTCGTCACACTGTCGGGTATCGTTATATTTGCTAAACTACTGCAACCAGAGAACGCACTACTGCCAATACTCGTCACGCTATTGGGTATTGTTACACTCGTTAAACTATTGCAAGAAGCGAACGCACTACTGCCAATACTCGTCACGCTGTCGGGAATGATTACTGTTTTTAAATATGTTCTAAAATTACTTGCTGTAAGCGACGGATTATAATGCCACGTTATCGTAAGATTTGTACAACCTTGGAACGCAGAACTACCAATACTTGTCACGCTGTCAGGTATCGTTATACTCGTTAAACTGCTGCATTTTTCGAATGCATAAGAACTAATACTCGTCACGCTGTCGGGTATCGTTATACTCGTTAAACTACTGCAATTATAGAACGCATTTGAACCAATACTCGTCACACTGTCTGGTATTGTTATATTTGTTAAACCTGTACAATTATAGAACGCACTACTGCCAATACTCGTCACGCTGTCGGGAATAATTACTGTTTTTAAATATGTTCTAAAATTACTTGCTGTAAGCGACGGATTATAATGCCATGTTATCGAAAGATTTGTGCAATTATTGAACGCATTCCCTTCAATACTCGTCACACTGTTAGGTATCGTAACACTCGTTAAACCTGTACAATCACGGAACGCAGAATCACCAATACTCGTCACTCTGTCAGGTATCGTTATACTTGTTAAACTACTGCAACGAGAGAACGCATACCTTTCAATACTCGTCACACTGTCGGGTATCGTTATACTTGTTAAACTACTGCAACCAGAGAACGCACTACCACCAATACTCGTCACGCTGTCTGGTATTGTTATACTCGATAAACTATTGCAATTATAGAATGCATATTCTCCAATACTCGTCACACTGTCAGGTATCACGATACTTGTTATGCTTGTACAATTATAGAACCCGTTAGATCCTATTGAAATCACGGGAAGATCATTATAAGCCGCCGGTATTATTATAATTTCAACGGTCTCTAAACCACCGCTGGCTTTGGCTACTGAATATGCTGTGCCGTCATTTATCAACGTAAAAGATAAGGCAACCAAAACAACAGGCTCGCCATGAACTAAACGCCAATGTGTATCATGAGTACCCGGAAATGTTGTTGAATAATAATAACGCTTCGCATTTGTTAGATTTGTATTATTGGAACCTATCGCAATTGTATTCCATTCTGTATCATCACTTCCGCTGTAAAAAACATTGTTCAATCCGGCGCAATCTTGAAACGCGAAATTACCGATATTAGCAGTTCCCAAAGGAATTACAATGCTTGTCAGGTTATTGCAATGGAAAAATGCATAATTACCGATTTTTGTTACGCCGATTGGTATAATGATGCTTGTCAAATTCGTATAGGAAGAAAACCCTGAATCCGCAATTTCAATTACAGGCAATCCTTCGTGAACAGCAGGTATAACAATTGCAGCGGTTTTTGCCGTTCCTTTAGAAACCGAGTATGCAGTTCCGTTATTAATTAACGTGAAAGCCAATCCGGGCGTAGATACAATATTTGTAGGTTCACTTGTAATATTTCCGGAATTATCAGCTCGCGTCACGCTTAACGTGATAGTAAAACCAATATCATCATTCCGCACAGTATAGGAGCTGTAGTTACCGATATTATATCCGTCACGTTTCCAATTATAAGAAATCGTACCGCTCCCGCCAAGCGCGCTTATATTCGCGGTAAGCGTTTCTCCCACTTCAGCGATACCGATAATACTTACTGTACCTGTAAGAGCAGGTAAAACTTTTGGAACTACTTCATCTGTAGGATCGCTTGTAACGCTCCCCGAATTACCGGATCGGGTTACTGTCACGGTCAGGTTATAACCGACATCGGATGACGATATTGTATATGTGCTGCTATAGCTAAGAACTGAGTTGCCTTGATTCGATTTCCATTGATATGAAATCTCTCCGTTTCCGCCAAGAAAACCGGTATTTACCGTAAGTGTCTGTCCTACCTCCGCTTTACCATTGATACTCACAGTCCCTGTAAGGGTAGGATTAGGAGGAGCAAACAGTAGATCACAAGTGGTAAAAAACACCCCGATAATCACAAAAACAGCGACAATTCCCGGCAATTTAGTAAAATACTTCATCAAAAAACTCCTTTTTTACCCAAATATTGACCATTTTCTTGTAAAATAGCGCTCTAATATGAGCATTATTCTTATTTTTCGGCTCTTATTCTTATTAGAATAATATCAATTATATAAGAATAATGTCAACCATTTATTATTCTTTTTAGGTTATTGTCAAAATGATGGGTTTTAAGGAAAATCTGAAATCTGAATTAAATTATACCGGCATGATGGTAAAAGAACTCTCTGCCATAACCGGAATAAGACGTCATACATTAGATAATTACTTGAATACGCATAATTCAATTCCCAATGCTGTAGCTGCCGTTAAAATCGCGAATGCTCTGGGTGTTTCTGTTGAATATCTTATAACAGGCAAAGATTCATATAGCGGAGAGAAAAATATATCATCTTCTAAAGAATTGCGTTCATTAATTGATGTTTGGAATGGCTTAAATAAAAATAACCGCAAACTTGCTTTGTCTTTATTAAAAATACTAGAAGAAACAGAAAAAACCGCAACCGCTTGACTTGAAAAAAAACAACAATACAATACATATATCAAAGAATTTTTTTTAGGAGAACCGAAATGAAACTGACAAACGAATCGTTAAAAGACAAATCTTTTTGGCAGAAGGCAAACATTGCGCTGCCGCGTTTTGATCGCGAAAAAATGATTGCCGCGACAGAGGCGGCGCCAAAGTGGGTGCACTTCGGAGCGGGAAATATTTTCCGCGCTTTTCCTGCGGCAATGATGCAGCAGCTTCTTGAGCAAGGGCTTGAAACAACGGGCATTATAGTTGCCGAAGGTTACGACGGCGAAATAATCGATAAAAGTTTTACCGCGTTCGACAATTTAACAATTCTTGTAACGCTTAAATCAGACGGAACCACGGAGAAATCCGTTGTCGCGTCCATTGCCTCGGCAATGAGAATGGATACGTCATACGCGAAATTAAAAGAAATTTTTTCGGCTCCTTCTTTGCAAATGGCAAGTTTTACAATAACGGAAAAAGGCTACAGCCTGAAAGGACGCGACGGCTCTCTCTTTCCAGATCTTGCGGATGATTTAAAAACAGGAACAAACGCGCCAAAGAGCTATTTAGGACGTATCGCCGGTCTTTTACATGAACGTTATGTTAAAGGCGCAGACTCAGGGAATTTACTTCCCATCGCTATGGTCAGCATGGATAATTGTTCGCATAACGGCGATATACTTTTCGCCGCGATGGACGCAATTGCCGGCGCATGGGTGGAAAACGGCGTCTGCGATAAAGGTTTTTTAAATTATATCCGCGACAAAAGCAAAGTTTCCTTCCCGTGGTCGATGATCGACAAGATCACTCCCCGCCCTGACGACAGCGTACGCGATATGCTTGTTTCCAGCGGGCTCGATGAAATGCAGGGAACGGTTACGTCAAAAAACACCTATGTCGCGCCGTTTGTGAACGCGGAAGAAACTCAATACCTTATCATCGAAGATGTCTTCCCTAACGGAAGACCTGCCCTCGAAAAAGCGGGTGTAATGTTCACAAACAAGGAAACTGTAGACAGAGTCGAAAAAATGAAGGTCTGCACCTGTTTAAATCCGCTTCACACAAGCCTTGCCGTATTCGGCTGCCTTTTGGGCTACACCAGAATCAGCGAAGAAATGAAAGACGCCGATTTAGTCAAATTGATCGAAGGCGTCGGTTATATCGAAGGGCTGCCTGTGGTAACAGACCCCGGTATCATCAAACCTAAGGATTTTATCGATCAAGTCATAAAAGTGCGCCTGCCCAACCCCTTCATGCCCGACGCTCCCCAGCGTATCGCGATGGATACGTCTTTAAAAGCGCCAATCCGCTTCGGCGAAACATTAAAAGCCTACAGAGATTCGGGAAAAGGCTGCGCAAGCCTCAAATTGATTCCTCTTGTTATCGCAGGATGGCTTCGCTACCTTATCGGTATAAACGATGAGGGGCAAACCTTCGAATTAAGCCCGGATCCCAATCTGGAAACCTTAAAAAGCAAGCTTTCCGGCATTTCCTTGGGTCAAACCGGACCATTTCATGATAAATTGGAGCCGATTTTGTCAAATTCGGCTTATTTCGCTGTAAATTTATATGAAGTCGGCTTGGGTGAAAAAATCGAAGCGCTTTTCGCCAAAATGCTCGCAGGCAAGGGAGCGGTGCGGGAAACACTTGCTTTGTCGGTAAACATGCATTAAAATTAATGATACTGGAGGTCATAAATGAAAAAACTCATTTTTGTATTAATAATCTTAGCGTTGGCAGTCCCTGCTTTTACTCAGGTGAACAACGACAAAGACACCAAGTTATATGTTATCAATGTACCGGTAGAAAAAATTTATCCCTCAGGTGAAGGATATATCGTTATGTACCGCAGCGGTTCGGCTACAACAGGCACTATCGGTATTCCCAATAACTGGTTTACGGATGCAGGCGGCAGCGCCGAATTGGTTAAGTTACCTGTAGCTTCAGATTGGCCTACTATGTCTGTATTCTACGTTGACGGCGAGTTCAGCCATGTAAGACTGTACACACACCCTGCAAAGAGTCATTGGACATGGGGGAACATTCCAATGGGTACAGATGTGAGCAGGTTCTTCCCCGAAAGCAAGGAATCTTTTAAACTGAAATTTTAATGGACTCCTCTGTCACAGTACCTCAAGAAATAATAAATTTTATAAACTCAGGCTCGAAATTTATAGTTGCGGGTCACAAGGAACCTGACGGCGACTGTGTAGGCAGTCAGCTTGCTCTGCGCAGCGTGCTTTCGCGCATGGGTAAGGAAGCTGTTGTTTGCTCGGCAGGTCCGTTTAAAAAAACGGATATTAAAAAATTTTCTGGTCAATTTGTTTCGATTCCTCATGATACCGATAAATTAAAAACAAAAGTTATTATCGTTGACTGCTCAGGGAAGGAGAGGACAGGCGAAATTGAAAAAACGCTTGCTGAGTTTCAATGCGCTATTATCGATCATCACGCTTCTGTAACCCATCAGGCTTCCACTCAGGAAGCTCCCGTTTATGTTGATTCCAATTCGCCTTCATGTACGCTGCTTATCTATAAATTAATAAGAGCATTAGGGCTGGAACTGACAAAAGAAGAAGCCGTTTTCCTTTTCTTCGGTCTTTGCACCGATACCGGATTTTTTCGTCACCTAACCGAGAAGAATGCCGATGTTTTTGACGCCGCCGCGCAGATGATCCGCTGCGGAGCAAGCCCGAAAAATACTTTTAAAAATATTAACGGCGGCAAAAGCCTCAATTCAAGAATATTACTTGGAAACATTCTTTCAAGAACGGAAGCGCACTTTAACGGAAAACTTTTATTAAGTTACGAGACACTTTCAGAGTTTACAACCTTTGGATTTGAAGGCAGAGACTCGGACAGCTTAAATCAAATCCTCATGTCTATCAGCGGAGCCGAGGTTGTTATAATTATCCGCCAAGAGTTAGCCGACAATTGTACTGTGAGTTTAAGATCGATAGACAAAGTAAATGTCGCGCAAATCGCGGCAGGCTTCGGAGGCGGCGGTCACAAAAACGCTGCCGGGCTCACTATGAAAGGCGATATTCAATTAGTAAAGCAAAAAATGTTAGAATCGTTCATAAATATTTTCATTTAATAACTCAAAATTGCAAATAATTAAAAACATCATTTTTTAACATCGCGTAACGCATGATTTCTCATTCGTTTTCGGATAAGACCGATATCTGGAATCAGAGGTTAATTATGCGTAAAGTAACATTGAATCATTTTTACAACACTTATCTTTTGGGAGATATCGGACGCGTTGATTTTGAAAGCCGTGTCTATTCATTTCTTGTCATGAATCAGGATAAAACATGCATCAGCGGCTGGGAGAAAGCCACTTATGATGATTTTATTTCATGGTTTTATCCGCGCCTGAAAAAATCCATTGATAATTACAAAGAAACAGGCGCCTCATTTGAAGCCTTTCTTAAAAAATATATGTTTATCTCCGCGAAAGAATTTCAAACCAAGGCGACTACAAACAGCCTTACTGAATATTCCGTGTGGAGCGCTCAGATTCCCGATATGTACGCGCACGAAGAAGCTCCGGCATATTTGCAGGATAACGCCGAAGAAGCAATCAAAAAACTGATAACAAACAGATACGGCAAAAAAGTGACAACACGCATTCTCGCTTTAATCATTAAATGTTATCACGGTATTTCCGATGATTTCGCGGAAAGAATAGCGCCGTTAATCGGAATCTCTTCTAAAGAACTTATACAAATGCTGGATAATATCAGAAAAATCCGCCGGGAAAGAGATGATAAAATTTTTTTGATAAAAGAGAGAACGTACTGCCAGTTTTACAGATGTATTGTTTACGAAAAAAGGCTTTTACATACGCGCGAAGAAAGCGTATCGTACGAAAAATTAAAGATACGTTTGGAGAGAGCAAGAATACGCCTCGAAAAAATGCGAAAGCGGCTTTCTATGGTTCGCGCGGACGCGACTAACAAACAGGTAGCGCAGGTAATAGGAACGACAAAAGGAGCTGTGGACTCAAACCTTCACCGTCTCAGAGCAAGATGGGAAACTATGTCTAAAAACGCTGATCTGAATTAGAATAACGGCGTTTTGGAAAGTATATAAAAATTCAAAATTATATGCTGAAAGAAAACACGGCTCTTTCGTGATAATCTTTACCCGGTCCGTAAATGCACGGCGGAAAATCTTTTTGGTTAGGCGTATCGGGAAAATGCTGAGTTTCAAGGCAAAACCCTGAATATTTCACATAACGGGAAGATTGTTTGCCTCGGACATATTTTAAATGACTGCCTGTATAAAATTGAACTCCCGGCTGAGTTGTATAGACTTTCATCAAACGTCCCGAACTGCTTTCATAAACATCCGCGCAATGCCGCAGCTTGCCTGCCTCTCCGTCCACGGTAAAACAATGATCATATCCTTTAAACAATCTTAAAAAAGAATTGCCGTTAAAAATTCTTCTTCGTTCGGAAAAATCAAAACCGGTTCCCTTAACGGGAATAAGCTTGCCTGTCGGTATGCCGAATCTGTCTACCTGAACATACTTGGAAGAATTTAATTGAACTTCATGTGAAAGTATATCGCCGCTTCCCTCTTTTGCCAAATTGAAATACGCGTGATTGGTTAAATTAACGGGACACATTTTATCGACCTTTGCCTGATAATCGCAGATTATTTCGTTTGATCTTGTTAAACCGTAAGTAACTATTGCCTTTAAATTTCCGGGGAAACCTCCGTCGCCGTCATGACTTTCCAGCTCGAAGCGAACATATACGCCGTCGTCTTCTTCATAGCTTTCCGATTTCCAAAGACGTTTATCAAAACCGCTCAAACCTGAATGAAGGGAATTTTCTCCGTCATTAGCCTGAAGCGTGTATTTTTTTCCATGCAGATCAAAGGAAGCGCCTTTAATCCGGTTTGCGAAACGCCCGACAGTAACGCCAATGAAAGGATCGTTATTTAAGTATCCGTTAAGATCCGAATAACCTAAAAGCACATCATCCTTACTGCCGCTCTTAGAAGGAACAATCAAACTGGTCCATGAAGCGCCGTATTCGCTCAACGACAGTTTTAGATCTCCGGCTTTTAAAGTCCATAATTTAACTTTTTTGCCGTTTGAAAGAACGCCGAAATTCTTTTTGTCAATCCTCATAGCCTGATTATACACTTGCGGACAGTGTAAGTACAGAGTACAATAACTTAGGAGACAAGTTTATGAAGAAATTTATAACTATTTTAATCTGCATGACGGCTGCTGCGCTATGTTTTGCTCAAAGCGACCCTGTAGAAGGCTATTGGATAAGCATTGATGAAAAAACAAACAAAACTACTGCGGGTTGGTATGTGTATCAGGAAGGCGGCAGGCTTTTCGGAAAAATTATGTCAACTGTAAACGAACCTCAGGGCTTGATAGCTAGCAGATGCAAAGAAAGTTATCCGGGTTTTCCCGTTGCGGGAAAAGTAAATCAAATGCCTCTGACAGGAACCCCGTGGATTTATTCTCTTACAAGAAGCAAACCCGGCGAATGGAGCGGCGGCAGTATAATTAATCCTGAAGACGGAAACCTCTATAAATGTAAAATTACTTTCCGCCCGGCAGACGGGAAAAAATATAAAACCGATACTCTGGAAATGCGCGGAGAAATCGGTTTGGGTATAGGGCGCAGCCAATTCTGGCAAAAATCAGATCAGGAAACCGCAAGCAATCTATGGCCTAAGTAATCAAAACCTAAGTCTTAGTCTCGCGGTGCAGTTAAAATAACTTCCTATATTGGAATCCGGGCGGATCGGACCGAGCTCGCCGCGATTGCCGTCTCTGTTGAATAAATCGCGATCGAAGGGAATTTGCGCCGAGATTGTTAAAGCCGCGCCTTGAAATAAATCGTGGTTTACGCTGATTATCGCGCTGAAACTAACATCATCAAAACAGGAAATGAGAACCGCGTTCATATTTGTATAATCGTTAAAACGATATGTAAGTCCTGTGTATAAATAATGGTTATTGGAAAAATTTCCTCCGTACCCAAGCGCTGTTGATGATGTATCGCCGTTGTATAAATATTCCGCCATTAATATTAAATTTCCGTCAAGGAAAGAATAATCCGCGCCTGCGGAAAAACTCAATCCTTCGTGCTTTGTTTTCTCTTGATGGTTGTAAGAATAAAGCGTATCAATGTATAACCCGATTTCTATATCTGCTTTAAGCGAAAAACCGAAACGGTGTATTCCGTAACGTGAGTTTATAGGTGGATTTCCGCGCGGCGTTTCATAATTATAAAGCGCCTGTATACTCGCTTTCTTCCAGTGCTTGTCAAAAGAAAGCCCTATATTTGATCCATTGCCTTCTCTTGATGTAAACGCGTTATAGCGCGGCGCGGAGTAAAAAAAGAGCAGTTTCATTTCGTCTGTCGGAAACCATGAAAAAGAAGCGCCCAAAATGCCGCGAAGACGCGCGTCCGGCTTCAGCGGATTTCTTGGATTTAAAAAATCCGTAGGCGCCCACACCTGCCCATAACCGAAGGGAAGGCGCATAAGTCCGCCGCTAAAATCCGTGTATTCGCCGCGAAGACGAAAGTAAAGGCGTTCAAGTTCAATCGCGGCGATGTAGTTCTCTCCGAAAATGTACGCGGAAAAATTAAACGGAAAGTCGGGTATGGAAGAAGCAATTAATGCCGCGTTTGCTGCGTTATCTCCTGCGGCGGCGAGCAGATTCACCGCGCCGAAAACTGTCGCTTTATTTTGAAGTCTGGCTTGAAAACGAAGATTTGCGAATTCTTCAATTCCAGCGGATAATGCCGGCGCATCACCGGCTCCGGCATTCATAGAAACTGTAGAATCCAGCGCGCCTGAGAATGTTATTTGCGCGTAAACATTGCCGAGCGTAAATAATATAAATGTTATGACAAATATATTTTTTCTCAAAGTTACCTCTCCAGATTTCTCTGGCTGAAAACTGAATCTGGAATCGCTCTATCAAGGAAAACATTGCGCATAACAAATGTTGTTTTTGAATCCTTGCGCATGAGGTCGCGCATTTCGCCTTCTACGGGAAAACGCCTGCCTGCGATTACTTCTACCCTCTTTAGCGCATAGTCTTTGAGCTTGACTCCTGAAAGAGCGAAAAGTTCGTAACGTAAAAGGTCGCTGTTTTCCTTGTCTATCCACAGTTTGCGCTTTGGATAACTTTCGGTTCGTTTCTTTGCCGTGAGTTCCAAAACCCATGAATCCCTGCCGTTTATAAGCTCGGAACCCGCAATTACAGAATCGTAGCGGCTGCCTAAAGTTTCGTTACTAAGAGTATCCTCATAAGACATATCGGAACCCATCATGGACTCTTTGAGCATGTGACCTGAAATGAGCATTACCTCCTCGGTGTCGGGAGAATAAACGAATAGTCTTCCGTCTCTTTTAAGATATTTTGTTCCCCTGTCTTCGGGATTTGTAAACTCTATAAAACTGTGCGTATTACCCCTTCCCCATGCTTTCATCGCTTTCACATAACGGCGGCCTCCGTTTTCGATAATGATTTCACCTTCGTATTCAATCGTCTGGTAGATTTCATTGTTATCAACACGGCGAAGAAGTTCGGCGGCGTTAGGCTGCGCCATGGGAGTCTGCGCTCCAATTGCCCAAGGAAAAACAAAAGCTACAAAAACTATGAATAATATGACAATTAATAATTTCTTTACCATAACAAACCTCCAATTAAATAAAAATCTTCCCTATGCAGGGTTACTATCTTCTTAACGCTTCTACCGGTTCCACAAACGCGCTTTTCAGCGATGGAAGCAAAGTAAACAATGACGCGACAACAACGCCCATAATCCATGCCTGCAAAAGAATGACAGGACTGAACTTAAAGAAAATCGCGTTACTTAGAGGCATTTCGCTGAATTGGCTTCCAAATTGTTCCATCAAACGCATAGGGTAATTAGATAACGTTCCTGTAATGATTCCGCCGATTAACACTCCCGCAAGAGCGCCGAATGCCGCCATAAAAATTGATTCAAAGAAAAACACTTTTACGATCTCGGCGCGCGTCATTCCAAGACAGCCCATCATGCCGATTTCTTTGATACGTTCATGAATGATCATAACCACAGTGTTAATAATCAAGAAACTTGCGACAATCAAAAACACCATGAATATAACCATGTAAAGAGAACTTGCCGTTTTCATTATTACAACCCAGTAATTTTCTGACCAATCAGTGACAGTGTTGCCTTCTCCTAAATAGTTACGTACCTGCGCGGCAATCGCGGCGCTTTGATTGTCATCATCGGTGAAAATTACAAGAGCTTGCGTAGCTTCATCAAGCACAAGCAGATTTTGGAGCCGCTCCACATCCATTACGATATATTGTTCGTCAATCTTAATATAATCAAAATTGAATACGCCGACAATCTGAGGACGCAAAAACTTTTCCGAATACTGCGCCGAAATCGTCTTAAACAAGATTCTGTCGCCCACTGTAAGTCCTGACTTCTGCGAAAATACGCGCCCGACAGCGCATTCATTCGCGCCCGGTTTCGGCCATCTGCCTTCGATTAAACCGTCATTGCGATAGGTTAGATTAAATTTGTTAGCCGCCATTTCGTTTTCGATATCAAGCCCCCACAGCATAGCGTGTTTAACCGCGCTTTCCTGCAATGTTGCCATTGTTGTAATTCTTGGAAAAACCGCGCGAACGCCGGGTATTTTTTTAATGTCTTTCGCAAGGTCTTTCCAGCTCTTTCCGTCCGCAACGGGATATTGAACAGGCATATACTCGCTTTCCGCCTCATACTGAGACGACACCGCCGTTATGTGCCCAAGCTCGTAAGTCTGAACAGTATCGTTAATGCTTTCTGTCATTCCTTCAATCATTGAAGAATAAATAACGATAAATAACACGGCAATTCCAACCGCGGTAAAGCAGAATAGAGTCCGCCTCATGTTACGCCAAATGTTGCGGTACGCGATTTTTATAAGTGTTGCCTGTCCGCCTTTCTTATATACGTTTGTCATTTTAACCTCCTTATTCAAACCGCAAGCTGCTTGTTATGGGCATTTTTACCGCTCTTTTTGTCGGGAAAAACGCCATTAACGACGACAGCAATGTCGCAACAATACCGGAACCAATAATCACCGGCATATCCCACGTGCTTCTGAAAATCGCAGTTGTGCGGAAACCAAGCCCGTCTGTCATTACCTCGCCGATTGCGCTGAAATCAAAACCGTTCACAACAACCGGGTAATTGATGATACAGCCGACGATAATTCCCAAAACAGAACCGATTAAACCAAGAAAACCTGCTTCCAGCATATAGGTCATAATCATCTGTCCGTCTGTCATACCCATCGCACGCATCATGCCAATTTCTTTTGTGCGTTCAAGAATCGCGAGCAAAATGGTGTTGGAGATTCCAAGAAAGGAAAGCAGCAGTAAAAGCATTGCGATCATTTGCGGCATTCCAATTTGAATTGCTTCGTAGCTCAAATAATCTTCCATGTAATCCTGCCATACACGCACGCCAAGTTCATTTGGAAATTGGTATCCTATGCCGGCAAGTCCTCGCTCAAGCGCATTTGTAATTACAGCGGCGCTTTCACTCTTTCCGGGAAGCTGCGAATCTGGAACGCCTCTTTCTCTTATCACAAGTTCTGTAACAGCGCCTTCGAGCATCATTCCGGCTTCATCCTGCAAAACATCCAGCGGAATGAAAGCCGTGTTGCCGTTTGGTAGCGGAGCCGGAGAATTTATTACACCCACAACTTTCACATCAAAAGCCTGATTGATATGATTTACAGCGCCTGAATAACCTGCGCGTATCATCGCATCCAGCACCTTGGAAAGTTTTACTTCATCGTCTTCTATTAAAAGATACGAGTTCATAAAATCTTCATATTGATAGGCGGAAGAAACTATTTCCCTGTCTTCTCTGCGAAGAGCGGGCAACAGCTCTCCTTCCCACTTATCTCCACGTATCATTTCAGGCGCGGCTTTTATGTCGATTACGGCGTTTATGCGCACATCGTTGCGTCCTGTTGCCGCGATCATGTCCCAGTAGCGGTCAAGATCGCTCTTTGAAGCGTTTCGTTTTAAAAGCATGCGCTCATTGTTTGCGCTTGCTTTTGTATCCTGAGGATCCCACATTCCGGGAGCCGCGGTTGACACTTCGTAAAGCGAGCGGACAAACTCCGCTTCTGAATTATTATTCGTAATGGAAAGAATTAAATCCTCCATTTCCATTCTGAGAGGACGAGTTGGAATGCCAACTTTTAATTTTTCCGCCGCTATGGTTCCAAGAGCGATTTCAAAGTTTCCGTTTTGCACATAACGCCCGAAATCAACATAGGGGACATAGCGAAAAACTTCATTCTCTGCCTGAGGGTCTACCGCGAAAAACATAATCGGCGCGGAACCTGATGTCGAAAACAAAGTACCCGAAAATGTATAACGCGGAGCGCTTACATAACCTTCGTTTTCAAGCGCGGTTTTGTAAATTTCCCAATCCTTAAAGTTCTCGTAACTTGGCATCTCGTCCTTTTTCTCAAAGTAGAGATTGGTTTGCAGTTTCGCAGCCCCCATCTCAAAGTTGACAATATTCCTTCGTGATTCAATTGCCATACCGCCAAGCCAGCAGCTAATAAAAATATAAACGGCAACGCTCACCATAATCGCAAGACAAGTCAGCACTGTCTTTACCTTGTGACGGGCAAGGTTGCGAAGCGCCATTTTTTTCAGTTCCCATATACCTGATAACTTCATCTTAACCTCACTATAGCGCGGCTTTTAAGCTGCGCGTAAAAATCGAAAAGGAAACTATGTTTCCTTAACCTTACTTTTCCAAATCGTTAACAATCTGCCCGTCGCGAATGTTGATAAGGCGGCGCGCATAATCCATAACCATCTGATCATGTGTGGAGAAAATGAATGTCGTCCCTTCGGACTTGTTCAATTCCAGCATAAGTTCCAAAATCTCTCTTCCGATTTTTGAATCAAGGTTTGCGGTAGGTTCGTCCGCGAGAATGAGCGCGGGTTTTTTTACAAGCGCGCGGGCAATAGCGACCCTCTGCTGCTGACCGCCGGACATTTCCTTGGGGCGACGTTTTTCCATGCCTTCAAGACCCACGTCTTTTAGAACTTTTGCTGTGCGTTCTTTCATTTCTTTTTTCCCGACTCCCATGAGCGTAAGGGGGAAGGAAATATTTTCTTCCACAGAAAGCACAGGAATCAAATTGTACGCCTGAAAAATAAAACCAATGCTATTCCTTCTTAGAAAAGCAAGTTCGTTACGTGTCATGTTAGCGGTATTCGAGCCGCCCACGATGATGTTTCCAGCAGTGATAGTGTCAAGGCAGCCGATAAGATGCAGAAACGTCGATTTACCGCTTCCCGAAGGACCTGCGATGGCGGAAAATTCTCCGCCCTTGAACTCGATATTCACACCGCGCAGGGCATGAATTGTTTGTCCGTCTAAACCGTAGTCTTTAACTACATTTTCCGCTTTAACAACTGTCATTTCGATGCCTCCTTCTTCATTCTCTTAACTTCACCTAATGCTTTTAATCCGAAAATGTCTTTTGTCTCAAGTTCTTCCGCGATTGAGTTCGGAACAAGCATCATTGAATTGCCCGCTTTTAATCCTTCGTTCAATATCGAAAGAATTTTTAATTTCATCGCAGGTTCATTACGCAAATAAATCTGAGACGCTTCTTCCAGTTTGCGCGCAATCTCGATCTCAGCTTCCGCAAGCAGAATACGCCCCTTCTTCTCGCGTTCAGCCTGCGCAACGCGTGAAAGAGAATCCTGCAGAGCTTCAGGAATTTGAATGTCGGTAATTTCGATATGAAGAACTGTAATTCCCCACTCTGTTGTTTTTTTATCAACATCTTCTTGAATTTGCTTTTCGATAATATCGCTGCGTTCAAGAAATGTTGAAAGATCGTTATTTGAAATCGCGTTACGCAAAGCAGTCTTGGATGAAAGCACAACAGCGTCAACGTAATTTTCAACTTCAAGAACAGCTTTCTGCGGATCCCACACAAGCCAGAAACAAATCGCGTCAACATTTACAGTGACAGAATCGCCTGTCAAAGTTTTCTGCGTGGAAAAATCAGAAACCCTTATGCGGATATCCACAATCTGGTTAATCCTGTCCGCTAGCGGAAGCAGGAAAAAAAGCCCGGGACCTTTCACCTTGAGGAATTTTCCAAAGCGAAGAACAATGGCGCGTTCCCATTCATCGGCTTTGCGAATCGAAAAAACCAAAAGTGTGACAACAAGAAAAATCGCGATACCAGCCCACATCTGTTTCAAATCTTCCAGATGTAAAGACGGTCTTTCCGGTATGTGATAAACCATAGACATAATTGCCGCAGCCGCGACAAGCGCGATAATCCTGATTAACGCGAGAGTATAATCAGTCTTTTTCTTTAATTTCATCTATCTTCCCCCTTGATATACAAATCAATTAATTTGATCAGTTCCTTGTTTTCTACGCCCAGATCGCGTAACTCATGAACGAAACGGGCAATCACTTCCTGAATTTTACGGTTCCGGCTGTCGTCTTCCATTACAGGTTTTTTGTCGGAGATGTAAGTTCCGCTGCCCACCTGAGTTTCCAAAACCCCGCGAATTTCCAGCTCGTTGTATGCCCTCGCGATGGTGTTCGGGTTGGTCTTTAAATCGACCGCCAAAGAACGAATCGTGGGCAGCTTGTCGCCCGACTTCATCCGCCCCGACAGGATGGCATACTCAATCTGCTGGATAATCTGCCTGTAAATCGGCGCCCCGTTTACCGGATCCAGCGTGAAGTTAATACCCTCCTCGTGGGTTGGAGACTTGCTGTCCTTCGTCCTAACCTTTGTACTATTCATCTAGTACAATTCTAAGTGTACTAGTACAATAAGTCAAGAAAAATTTTTTAAATTTTTACGATTTTTTTAGCCATGGAGAAGACGAAGGTTCAAAAAGGGGAAAAAGAGGAATTAAATGACCATGACCAGCGATGAATACTCGGCAAGGATTTTATCGCCTGTGATAAGGCGCATAGGACAGGTTATGGCTTGGGCAAGGAGCATATGGTCAAAAGGGTCGTTGTGTATTTTGGGAAGTTCTTTATAGGCTCTAAACTGCTCTCTTGTAACGGGTAATTCGTGAAAATCATACATATTTACGAATGATTCCAGTTCTAAACCGGTAAATGAAAAACTTTCTTTACGTTCTTTAATCGTTATTTCCCACCATGAAACCGCGTTGATATATACTTTTGAATTTTTCATAAAAAAAAGCGGTAAAACCGGTTTTATTCTGGGTGAACCTTCAAATAACCATATAAGCGCATTAGTATCTAACAAAAATCGTGTCATGAGTTGATAAATTCCTCTGGTGAAAAGGCTTTCCGAGATTGCACAAATCTTGTTCTTGTAACCTGCCTCGCTGTTACACCGCCGACACTTGGAACAAGTTTTTTAATAACACTCACGTAAGCTTGCGAATCGAAGTTCCCACAGGCAGTGTTGCGGCGTACAAGGCAGCGCCGAATTGGAGTACTTACGCAGATAAGATTTTCGCTATAAAATAGTATGAGCGGTATATGTACAAACGGCGGAACAGTAAAACAATTTCGCCGTTTTAAAAAAGGAGATAAAATGCAATTTGTAAGGAATAAAAATTTAACAGAAAGAGAAGTAATCTTGTATATACCTGTTTTTCATTGGATGTTTGTTATAAAACATTTGCTTGTATCCAATTTAATTATATTTGGATCTTTCAGCACATGGTTCGTTTTATCCGGTATCGAAGATTTTGCGAAGATAATAAAAAATATTTTATTTTTAAACTTTGCGACACATTCTAAAGTATTCCTTTTTTTCTGGTTTGTATTATTTTTATCTCAATTAACATATTACATTTTATATTACTGCTCAAAAGAATACGGCGTAACCAATAAACGCTTAATGATTAAAGAAGGAATACTAAAGACAGTAACAGAAGAAATTCCTCTTAATAAAATAGAAAGTATAGATTGCCGTCAAAGTTTAATAGGATTTTTATTTAATTACGGAGACGTAACTCTAAATGGTGTCGGCGGAAGTAAAAAAATGAAATTCTACATGGTTCAAAAACCGCACGCTTTCAGACGAAAGGTTGTTGAAATATTAGAAAAAGATAAAATAATAACTGTCATTCACGGCAACATTCCAAAGTATGTAAGACCCGAAAAACCCAAACCCAAACCAATAGACGACACCTATTTATGGGGAAATTTTGTGAAGGTGTCGTAAGAAAAGATAAGGAAACTGTTACAAATTGTAACCAATTGAAATTATTTCAAGCAGAAACGCCTGCGACAATTTTCTCATGAACCATTTCACCAAGAATTTGCATCGGCATTTTATTTGTTGCTATAGCGCGGGTTATAATATAATCTGCACTGGCACGGTCTAATGCGTCAAGTAATTCTCTTTGACGGGTAAATATACCACCCTTATCTTGTTTTAATGTTATGTCCGCATTGGTAATTTCTTCATCTAAAGCAAACGCTTCTTCTTCTGTCATCCTTGCCATTTCTTCTCCTATAAATCTAACTGACTATAAAACTTTTCCCTGCACGGCATTGCATGAAAAACATTTACTGTGTTATCATCAATCATGTTGTATGCAACTTCAATCAAATTTCCTACTGTATCATATCCAATAATCAACCACTTATTAACATATAAATCAAGCAGTTGCTCATGAAGCGGATGCCACATTGCATAACGTATATTATCTTCAGTAATTTTATGCTTAAACGCAGCATTATTGAATTCAATATTCGGAAACATTATTAATTATAACACACAGCATTATTAAAAACAACTTATCTTTTTATTCCATGCACTAAGAATATCTAAAACATATGGGATGAAGGCAGCCAATTGGTTAGTAATACTAACCAGTTGAAATTACCAGCCCAAGACGGCAAAATGCGCCTCACCGATGTCGCCGACACTGAACAAATCCTGCGCCTTATTCAATCTATACCAAGTAAAAAAGCAGAACCTTTTAAATCGTGGCTCTTACCTACTTAACGAAAGCGCAGCTGTCGCGCAGGAAGGCGCAAAAGCGGCAAAAGTTGCGCGTATGCAAATCGAAAAAAGCACAGGCAAATCGGCTGTCAGTAAATTAAACGCAAAAAATCTGGGGCAGCGGCAAATAACGGAAAAGAAAACGCGCAAAATTAAAAAATAAGTTAATGCTCAAATATTTCACGTCTAATATAAAACTCTCCCCACTCAATCTCCTTGTGAATTTCACGAATCTTGTATATATTATTATTAGTGAATAAAAAGAAGCTGAAAAACAGATATAAATACGTTTTTAGAAGAAGGATACTGGTTGTCCTGACCCTTCTTGCTCAAATCATTATATTCTTTTTTTTAGTGGCGGGAACCGGTTTATATTTAAAATTTTCTTATTGGATTCTTTCCATCCTGAGCATTATTGTAAGCATTTATATAATTAACAAGCATGAAAAAGCGGGTTTTAAACTTACTTGGATTTTTTTAATACTTCTGTTTCCTCTTTTCGGAGGGATTATGTACATAGCTCTGAATTTCTGGTCTAATCCTAAAAAATTGAGAAGGTCGCATTTTAAAAATATTTCTGAAAGCCGAAACGCCTTTTTTCTACCTGGTAATAAATTACATGAACTTGTCGATACTTACCCTGATTTCAGCTCACAGGCGCATTATTTGCAGGAATACGCGGGTTACCCTGTATACGGAAACACGAGACAGGCTTACTTTCCGTCAGGCGAATCTTTTTTTTACAGGGTGCTCGAAGAGCTTGATAAGGCGCAAAAATATATCTTCCTTGAATTTTTTATCCTTAAAGAAGGGATAATGCTCAATTCGATAATCACTATTCTTGAAAGAAAAGCCGCGGCAGGTCTTGATGTAAGAGTGATGTATGATGACATGGGATGTTTCTTCACCTTACCGCCTGATTTTCCCGCCAGACTAAACAAAAAAGGAATTAAAACATATATATTTAATAAGTTCAGACCTATAGTTTCATCGCTTCAAAATAACCGCGATCACAGAAAAATTATTTCAATAGACGGAAAAGCGGCTTTTACAGGCGGTTTAAATCTTGCGGATGAATATATTAACGCTATCGACCGCTTCGGACACTGGAAGGATTCGGCGATAATGATCGAAGGAGACGGCGCATGGTCTTTAACATTGATATTTCTGCAAATGTGGAATCTTGGAACAAAAGAGAAAGATGATTACGAATCATTTTATCCATGGAAAAATAACGCCATAGAGCATATCGAACAGAGCGTTACCGAAGGTTTTGAAGCATGGGGTTATGTTCAACCTTACGCGGACAGTCCCATCGATATAGAAAATGTCGGCGAGCATGTTTACATCCAAATTATTAATCAGGCGAAAAAATACGTATATATCAATACTCCTTACCTTATTGTGGACGATAATCTTTTATCCGCGCTGACATTAGCCGCAAAAAGCGGCGTCGATGTGCGCATAATTACGCCTCACCGCTGGGATAAATTAATAGTTGCGATTACTTCGCGCTCATATTACCGCAGGCTCATTCAGGCAGGCGTTAAAGTATATGAATACACATCCGGCTTTAACCATGGAAAAACCTTTGTTTCAGACGACAGAGTCGCGACAGTGGGAACTACAAATCTTGATTTCAGAAGCCTGTATCTGCATTTTGAATGCGGCGTGATTATTTACGCCAGCGAAACAGTAAGCGCTGTAAAAGAGGATTTTTTAAACACGCTTCCAGCGTCTCAGGAAATAACATTGAAAAATTGTTCGCGTAATGCGGTTCAGCGCGTAATTCAAGACGCTCTCAGGATATTCGCTCCTTTAATGTAAATTCAGATCACTTTCTTTTCTATCCACTTATTGCTGTGCCAGCGTTTAATAAAGAAAATTCCGCGGAATAAAAAGTCGGCGCCCATGGCAAGATATACCGCGGCAGGCCCAAAATCAAGAATGTATGCCATGAAAAACGCGGAACATACCCTGATAATCCACATTGTGCATACGGCTACAATCATCACATAACGCGCGTCTCCGGCGGCTTTCAGAGCGTTTGGAAGAACAAAAGACGGGCACCAGAATAATGTTGATGTTATGCAGTGTATTCTAAGAAATAATACGCATAAATCGCTTGCTTCCTGCGACAAATTAAAAATGCCGATTATAGGTTTCATAAAAATAAAAATATTCAGGTTAATAATAAAATAAGTAAAATACGAAAGCATCATAATTTTTTTTGTATATCGTTTTACTGCAAGATAGTCACCGGCTCCAATACACTGCCCCGCTATTATTAAAAGTCCCATGCCGTAACCGCTTCCGGGCATAAAAGCAAGAGAGTTAATTGTCGCGCCAACAGCGTTTGCCGCAATGGCGGCTGTTCCAAAAACCGTAAAAATTCTTGTGATTAATATTTTACCTACTTGAAACATGGACGACTCCAAGCCGCTTGGAATACCGATATTTAAAATGCGTTTAATCATGGCAATGTCGGGTTTAATTTTCGTTATTCCGCTCAGATTAATAATTCTGGTTTTATCTTTCATTAAAAGATAAATTAAAATAACCGCGACTATTACCCTGCCTATAAATGTTGATATAGCGGCTCCTGTAACTCCCATTTTCAAAACGTAAATAAAAACCGCGTTTGCGCCTATGTGGAAAATATTTAAGATGATTACAGCGCGCATAGGCACTTTTGAATTTCCCATACTCCTGAACAATGCCGCGGCGCTTGTATAAAGCGCGAGAAAAGGATATGAAAGAGCGACAAAAAGAAAATAAACATCCGCGCTTTGCATTACATCGTCAGCGATATTGCCGAAAATACCGCGCAGCATCAGCCTGCGGGTAAAAATCGTAATGATCATTAAAAAAATAGAAATAATTACGCTTATAAAAACTAGCTGTTTTGCGGAACTGCAGGCGTTTTTCTCTTCGCGTCGTCCAAGATATTGGCTTGCTACAACAGATCCGCCTGTCGCTATTGCGTTAAAAGAGGTGATAATTAAGAAATTTATAGTTTCAACGAGGGAAATCCCCGAGACGGCGTGTTCGCCGACAGAACTTACCATAACCATATCGACAATGCCGATCATTACAACCAAAAGCTGTTCTATTATCAGCGGCCAAAAAAGAGAAAAAAGCTTTTTATTATTCCAGTCTACAGAGGTGAGCGTAACGGGCGTATCCAAAGGACTGCTTCGCGCCGCAGGTTCCATACCCGTTATTATCTTGGCGTTCAAAAAATACTCCTATTTATTTTTTATACAATTTGTGATATATATACAAGTATGGCTAGGCTGTTTGACTATCTGGCATGGAGAGGCGATCTTGATTTTAGCGCTTCTCCTTTTAATCCTGTAGATAATATAATTTTATCTCAATTGGCATATTTAACTCTGGACGGAATTGTTTCTTCACCTGATCGAAATGAAAAAATCAGCATTGAATCGGCTGTTAATATTTATAACGAAAAAGAAAAGAAACCGGGGTTTAAATTATCATCTTTTTTCAAGGAAGACCATGAACTGATAAGGACGCTTGGAGCGTCCAAGCGTTTTGGAAATTGTATGCTCTTGGGATATGTAAATCATATAGACACGGAACGCGAAATCCAATTTTCCGCCGTATGTATTCAAATAGATAACGAAAATGCTTTTGTCGCATACCGGGGAACTGATGTAAACATTGTAGGATGGAAAGAAGATTTTAATATGTGTTTTAAAGAAGTCATTCCTTCTCAGACAGAAGCTGTGGAATATCTGGAAAAAATGGCTCCTCTAATTAAAGGAGAACTTTATGTCGGCGGTCACTCAAAAGGCGGAAATCTTGCAATTTACGCATGCGCAAACTGCGATGAAAATATTTCAAAACGGATAAAAAACATTTACTGCAATGACGCTCCCGGTTTTAACGAGAAATTTTTATCAAGCGAAGGGTTTAATAAAATTAAAGATAAGATTCTTTTTTATGTTCCTCAATCGTCAATAATCGGAATGTTTATGGATCATGCGGCGGAAACCACAGTTATAAAAAGCAGCGAAGAAGGATTGATGCAGCATAATCTTTATTCATGGGAAGTTACATATAACAATCTGGTTCACGCGGAAAAATCCACGGCAGGCAGTCAATTTGTAAGCAAAACATTGAGGGAATGGCTTGAAAAACTTGACAATAACAAGCGTGAACAGTTTATCGAATCTCTTTACAATATTTTGATTATGGCAAATGTGCAGTCCATCGCGGAATTGGAAACATCATGGCTGCAAATTACAGGACGCGTTTTAAAATCCTTGAGCAGCGTGGAAGAATCAAAAAGAAAAATGATGAATGAAACCATAAAAGAACTTTTCCGCACCGCAGGGCGGAATATAGAATCATTAATAAAACAAGAAAAATAATGAAATATTTAAAATATTTATTTTTATTATTTCTTCTGTTCTTGGCTTGCACTGCCGCAAACGCGCAGTTGTTTAAACCCTTTGTGCCTTTTCGCGTAATAAAAACAGAACATTTTGATATTGTTTTTCCGAAAGAATCCGAACCTTCGGCAAGGCTTTTAGCAACGTATGCGGACAGTCTCTATAAAGACGTAAGTTCTATTCTTGGCATTGAAGTAAGAGAGCGCATTCCAGTTACACTTGCGCCTCACACAGATATGTTCAACGGCTATTATTCTCATATGTCATATCCGCATATTGTTCTTTATGATACTCCTATGGATATAGAATGGACTGTTTACGAGGACAATTTAAAAGGACTTTTTCTTCATGAGCTGGTTCATGCAGTTACAATAAACACTGGAGACGCTTTTTTTCAATTTTTAAGAAGGGTTTTCGGGTATTGGGCTTCACCCGCTTTCTGGACAGCTCCTTTATTTATGATCGAAGGCGCCACTGTAAGCTTTGAAAGCCTTTCAGGTTTCGGAAGAGCAAATGATCCTTTAATTAAACAGAAACTGAGACAGGCGATTTATGAGGATAAATTCCTTACTCCATTTCAAGTTTCAGGCGTTTATGATCTTCCGAATCAAAGCGGCGTTTATTACCAATACGGCGGGCTTTTTTCCTACTGGCTTCAAAAAGAATACGGCATTGAGCAATACAGCGAACTCTGGAGAGCTATGGGACGCAGCAAAGATACAAATTTTTCGTTTCTTGTTTATCGTTCTTTCTTCTATGACGCTTTCAGAAAAGTATATGGAATAGAAATAATGGACGCATGGAACGCGTTTGAAGAATCTCTTGCTCTGGATAATATCGAAGAAAAACCTGAAAAAGTCCTTCCCGCGAAATACAGATTTAAAACAAAAATAAATAATACTGTTTCCGCTATCGCGTCCAAGACGGATAATATTTATATTATTGATTCCACCGAAAGAAAAATCAATGTTTTAAATACCCAAACTCAGGAAATTTTCTCTTATAATTCACCTTCTTTTTATTCATACGATTTGGATGTTTCCGGCTGCGGTTCCAATCTCCTTGTATCTGAATACAATTCAATAGGTGATATGTTTAAAGCGGTAATTACGGAGATTAAAGCGGACACAGGCAGAAAAACAGGAAGAGCGGTTCAAGGTCTTTATAAAGCAAGATATTTCAAAGACGGCGTAATAGGCATTAAATCCGAGCTTCACAATAACAGCATTGTATATATGGATTTTAACGGCGGCGAAGAACTTCTTTTTAAAGGAAACGAAAACCTGATGTTCTCGGGTCCTCAAGTTCTTGATGACAACAGAATAATATTTATCGCCGCGAAAAACGGCATAAGAAGGCTTCTACTCTACAATTATGAAACAAAAGAGCTATTCCGCGCGGAAGAATCATCAGGTAATAATAATTATTGGCATTATATGCGCGGTTTAAATGTGTCAGATAACAAATTAATGTTCAGTTATAATTCAAACGACAGGATGTATAAACTGGCATACATTAATTTTGATTCCATGAAAGCTATATTTAACGAACGTGATTTTTCAGGAGGCGTTTTTAATCCTGTAGCCTGCAGGAACAATATTTACTACAGCGGCAGTTTCTTTAACGGTGACGAAGTTCTGCTTTTCCCGGAGTCCGCGGATTCAATAACAGGCGCGCAGCAAGATATTATTTTAATAAGTATTAACGCGCAGGAATACGGTTTTTCATCTGTGAATAAACCTGAGGAAAACATTTCATCCATAATTTCATCTAAACCGTTTTTCGGAATAAAATACATGTCTCCTTTAAAATTATGGGTTCCTCTTCCTTTAATCCGCTCTAATACAGATACTTTTAAAATGTCTTTGGATGGCGGAGGAATATTTTCAATGTTAATGGATCCCGCGGATAGAAATATTGTGATGTTCTATGTTTATTATGACGCTGTATATAAAATGTTAAGAGTTGAAGATTTTAACTGGCAGACTACAATTCCAGGGGTTCCGCTTTCATTAACTTTTAATGATGTGGTAGAAACAAATTCAACTCTGCCATACAGAAGAACTCAAATCAGCCTGAGCGCGAATTTAACGCATACTCCTGCGCGTTTTATTTACGGTATATCTCTTGGCGCGGGGTATACGCGTTTCGCGCTCGGCGGCGCAGACAATACAGAAAGCGCGTACAATTGGAAAGAATTTGAAAATGTTTTTTATTATTCAGCGGCATTTTCTATTTCAAACAGACTCAAACGCCAGTATGAAACATTTGGAAAAGGTTTTTCCTTTAGTTTCAGAGGAGCAAATATTATTTCCGCTTTTCAGCCAAGGATAGAAGGTTTGTTTCAATTCAGCGCGGAAAAAAGGATTCCTTTTATAATGGCGCTTTACGGCGCGTACGACAAATCCGGCATGAATCTGCAGGGTGTTTCGAATTATTATAGCTCGGCAATTTACAGTAATTTTTCATCCAATGAATACGCAAATATAAAAATAAATAATCTGGACTGGATAGCAGGCGGCGAAATCGGTTTTGGAATTTTTTCATTGGAAATTCAAAAAAATTTCTCGCATATATATATAAACCGTTTTCGAGGCACGCTGTCTTTAAAAAACTTATTATATGACAATAAAGGCGGAAATAACAGCGAAGGAATTATAATAATCGAACCTAATCTTCATCTTGCCCAATCTCTTTTTTTAAAACTGGGACTTGTAAGTTCTATAGTTCCTTTAACAATGCAGCCTATCATTTTAGAACCTGTAGTATGGGGAGCGTGGAAATTTTCCAACACTATATCAGGAAACGGATCTTCATGGAACGCCGGCATTAACATAAATATTCAATTTTGATTCGTGGACTATAAAAGAAAAATAAGATATAATTCATCTATGCGAATAATTTCATGGAACGTAAACGGCATACGCGCAGTGGAGAAAAAAGGTTTTTTCGACTGGCTTACGAAAGAGAATGCCGATATATACTGCATTAATGAAACAAAAGCCCATCCGGGACAGCTTTCCGCGAATTTTATCAAACCTCAAGGCGCAGCCTACTCTTCTTTTTGGGCAAGCGCGAAAAAAAAAGGCTATTCGGGAGTAGCTATATACTCGAAAATCCAGCCCGAAAATGTCAGGTTTTTGGGCAAATCTGAATTTGACGAAGAAGGACGCGTTTTAGCGGCTGATTATAAAGATTTCACGTTAATTGCGGCGTATTTTCCCAATTCTCAGGATGAAGGAAAACGCCTTAGTTATAAACTTGCTTTTAACGACGCTATGCTTAATTTTTGCAATTCGATTGTAAAAAAAGGAAGACATTTTCTGCTCTGCGGTGATTTCAATGCCGCTCACACTCCAATTGATCTTGCGCATCCGAAAAACAATGAAAAAAGCGCAGGGTATCTTCCCGAAGAACGCGCATGGATGGATAAATTTCTCGCGGCAGGCAATATAGATACGTTCCGTCATTTTCATCCGGCGGAAAAAAATCATTATACTTGGTGGTCATACAGAAGCCAGTCCCGCGCGAAAAATATAGGATGGAGAATTGATTATCATTGCGTAGACAAAGGATTTCTTCCCAAGGTAAAATCATCTATTATAAGACCTGAGATTGAAGGTTCCGATCATTGCCCCGTGGAGATCGAGCTGGCTATATGAGAATTAAATACAATGCTCCCACTGTTTTATCTTTCGCTCTGTTATGTGCATTTATTTTATTTTTATCAAGAACCTTTTTTCCGCATTTAATTGAAAACTGGTTTATGGTCCCGGGAAGAGATACATTCCGCGCAGGTAATTTTAATAACTGGATATCCATACTTACTCATGTTATGGGTCATGCGCATTGGGGGCATCTAATAAACAATTTAACATTAATACTTCTCATAGGTCCCATGCTGGAAGAAAGTTACGGATCTGTTCCGCTTTTTATAATGATGCTGATTACGGCTCTGGCTACGGGAATTTTAAATGTTTTATTTTTTAAAAGTTATCTTCTTGGCGCATCCGGCATTGTTTTTATGATGATACTTCTTTCTTCATTTACCAATTTTTCGGCAGGAGAGATACCTCTTACCTTTATATTAGTCCTGATTTTATATCTTGGCGTTCAGATTTTTAACAGTCCTGAAGGACCTGATAATATTTCACATTTCGCTCATATTATAGGCGGTTTATGCGGAAGCTTCTTCGGTTTTTTCCGTCCGCCAAGGAGGCAAAAAACATGAAAAAAGAATTTTTACAGTTTGACGAGGTTCGTGACAACGCAATAAAACTCGCGCATAAAATCTACAATGACGGGTTTATTCCTGATGTAATTTATGTATCGCTTCGAGGCGGCGCCTACCTTGGAAATATTATCAGTGAGTATTTTAAAATTGTTCACGACAGCGCTTTACCATGCAAAGCGGGACGTCCCGTCTATTACGCCGCGGTTGTAGCGCGCTCTTATACCGATGTGGCAAAAAGCGACTTTGTAAAAGTAGACGGATGGACTTACTCCCCTGAATATCTGCGCGTCGGAGATAAGGTGCTGTTAGTTGACGATATTTTTGATTCCGGCAAAACGGTTAATCATCTTGCGCAGATAATTCTTGACAAAGGAATACCCAGGAAAGATTTTAAAGTTGCCGTTCATGATTATAAATATTTTTATGATAAAAAGGAGCAGCTCCCGATTCATCCCGATTACTGGTGCAGAAAACACGATGTTTCCGTTAAGGATGATGCTTACTGGATTCATTACATGAGCCACGAACTTATGGGACTTACGGAAAAAGAACTTGAGAAAAATTATTATTCGCGCGATCCCAGTCTATATGAAGCAATGCGCGTAATTACGGATGAAAACAGTGATCTGCGGAATTGATGAAGCGGGACGAGGACCACTCGCAGGTCCTGTCTGCGCTGCTGCGGTAGTTTTAAGTGATAATTTTCCGGTAAAATTATTAAATGATTCAAAAAAACTCTCTGTAAAGCAGCGAAACGAAGCCCGCATTATTATCTGCGAAGAAGCGCTTTTCTGGGGTATAGGATGGGCAACACACACGGAAATTGATCAAATCAACATATTACAGGCAAGCCTTTTAGCGATGAAACGCGCCTTTGAAGAAATGGTTAAAAAAGCGCTTGATAAAAACATTCGTTTAACAAGCGAAAATGTAAACGCAATTGCAGACGGCACTTATGTTCCAAAAATAAACGTTCCCGTTATCGCAATGGTAAAAGCGGACGCAAAAGTAAGCGAAGTAATGGCAGCGTCAATTTTGGCAAAAACCGAACGCGACATTTACATGGATAAAATGGCAGAACTTTATCCGCAATACGGTTATGACAAACACAAGGGCTACCCCACTAAATCGCACAGACAGGCGGTATTGAAGCACGGACCTTCACCGATACAAAGATTAAGTTTTAAGGTGAAATAATTAAAAAGCGTATGCGCAAGATTATTACTCTGCATACGCTTTTTAAATAACTGTTTAAAACTTAAAACCTAAAGCAATGTTAAAATCAAATCATAATACTTTATCTAAGTTAATTACAAATTCTAGTCTCTCTTTTTAACAACTACCCTCTTGGAGCCTTTTGCGCCGCGATCATTCCTGCGCTCTCTGTCAGCGCCTCTGCCTCTCTCGCTGCGCTGCGCATTGCTTCGTTCGCCGTGGAAACTGCGCTCACCTGTTCGCATACGTTTTTCGCCGTGTTCGCGGCTGCGTGAATCGCTTCTCTCTGTTCGAAAATCGCGTCCGCCGCGTTCACTTGTTCTCTCGCGTCTTTGTACACGCTCACCGCCGCGCTCGCCTGTTCTCTCGCGTCTTTGTACGCGTTCACCTCCGCGCTCTCCGGTTCTTTCCCGTCTTTGAACGCGTTCGCCTCCGCGCTCTCCGGTTCTTTCCCGCCTTTGAACGCGTTCGCTTCTATCCGCGTGTTCATTTCTTCCATTGCGCTCACCGCCATGTTCACGGCGGGGAGGTCTATCATTATTCAAATCTCCGCCGTCTTCGCGCTTTGCAGGTCTTTTACCTGAATGTTTCTTTTCGCGCACAGCTTTTTCAAGTACCTTTAGAGATTCGTCAAAACCTTTCAGAAAAACCTGCAGATCATCGGCAAATAAAATTACCGACTGCCTGTCAAAACCGCCGCTATCGCGGTTTTTACTTTCTACGATGTTAAGATATACATCTCCCATCCTGTTTTCTTTAACGTTAAAAAAATATGTCCTGTTCGCAAGAATTATTTTGTTTGAATATATTTCTCCGCGTATTCCCATTTTATTTTCTCCTTTTTATACATCATTATCCGCTTTTATTATCATCTGTCTCTGCCAGTTCAAAAGATAATTCTCCGCTTTTTTACCGCTTCCTTCCGTGTCTGCCATGATGCGAAAAACTGGTTCTGTAGCGGAGCCTCTCATCCAAATATACGCTATTTCCTTTCCTTTGTCATTGGTAAAAAGCAGCTTTAAACCTCCTTTTCCGGCGTCGCCGAAATTTTCAATACCGCGCTTTTCAGCGGTTCCGTTGTAGGCGGCAGCTTCCCAGCCGCAAATGCCGAATTTTGTCTTTAACTCACCGCTTTTTTTATGCCATGCATTCAGAAATATTTTTTGATAACGCGATTTTAACAGCGCATGATCAGGGGTTTTAATTCGCATAACAGCTTTTTTATGATATACAGGAGTCGTTGTATACTCAGGCAGGCTGGAGATTATATCCGCAAGCGTGAAATCCCCGCGGTATTTGGCAGTCTGCCCTGATTGTTTACACCAAATTTCAAAAAGCCCGGGTTTTGCCTGAGTCGAGCGCAGGCAAAGCATTTTTGCAAGAGCCAGAACCGTATTAACCGGATCGCGGACTTTTGAAGGATGGGTGATATTTCCGCCTGCGGAACCTTCGCCTAAAATGCGCACCAAGTAACCCTCTTCGCGTAACTTCTCCGCGAGAGACACGACATTCGCTTCACCCACTTCAGCGCGAAAAACAGAAACTGAGAAAGCCTTCGCAATTATATCTATTCTCATTGACGTTGGATCATTAACGGCAATTGCGGCTTTCGTTAGAGCTATGCCCTTATCGTCATATTTTAATTCTCCTGCCCACACAAGATGTGAAAGTTCAGCAGCTACAGCAAGAGCAAATACTTCCTGCGCTCCTAAAACACGCGCTTTGGAACCATCCCAAATAACAAGGTTTCCTCTATCGCCGTCGCAGTCTGGAACATAACCTAATGCAAAGGCGGAATCTTCCTTATGCGCATTCTCAAGAAGTTTCGCGCAGGGAATAAGCGATTTTCCTTCTGGCACAATTTGATGCGCTATTTTCCCCGGTTCAGAATTAATGCACATAAATTCAAAACCAAGCGCAGTAAAAAAATCCTTATCTATAGATACGGCGCGCGCGCTTCCGTTAAAATCACAAACAATTCCAAGCGGTTTTTTATTAAGCCCTTCACTCATTGCCAAAGCTGTTGAACCGCCGTCTCCCCATGAGACTTCGCCGCAAAAATCATAATAAGCTTTTATACATTCATCTTTCGCTGTTTGCATTTTTGAATATACTTCATCGCAGGATTTTACAGAGATAAGGTTTTCGATTTTTTTAATGTTATCAGCGTTTTTAAGAAATGTTTTAAAATTCTCGATTAACGCTCCGGCTTTATCCGCTTTCAGAACGCCGCCGTCTGTTAAACCGAATTTGATTCCGTTATGACCTATTGGGTTGTGGCTTGCGGAAATGTAAATAAAACCTGCATTGGGATTTCCGCTGTTTTTCATGGTCCTCGCCCATGCCATGATCTCAGGCGCGGCAACAATACCTGCGTAACGCACTTCGCAGCCGTAATCCAAAAGGACAGGTATCATCGCCGAAATAATCGCTTTCCCTGTCGGGCGTGTGTCGCAGCCAAGAAGAACAAGCGGTTTAGTTCCAAGATACTGCGCGAATACAAAAGAAGCGGCGCCCGAAATAACAGAATGCGCCTTTGATACCTCTTCAGAAGAGCTTTCTCCGTCTTTGCAGGCGGCGAAAATGGCGCGCCAGCCTGATGCGGAAAGGATCATATTATCCAAAACGGCGCTTATTTCGTTTACAGGAACCATATTTAAAAGTATAAACTCAATCAATTATTAATTCTATATGTTCAAAAATATGCCGTAAATGGGGTGTTTTTGTTATAAAACTTTTTTCAATCGGGGTGTGTTTTGTTCATTATACATAACACTAAATTAGAACTATAGGAGAAATAAACTATGTCTAATCTGAATATTATTCAACGAAGAGATCTTGACCCTTTAATTTTAAAGGCGGAATTTCTAATCAGACACTATGAGAGAGCGACAGGCTGCCCCGCGAGAGTAACGACTCCTCATACAATTAATTCGGATTCTCTGTGCAGAGGATGTAATCAAAACATTACGGAAAAATCAATAAAATACTGCTCGCAGCTGCACAGCGAAGCTATAGCGAAAGCGCGCATCCTAGGCGGCTCTTACATTTATTTGTGCAATAAAGGATTCGTATTCTGGGCAAGCCCTTTTTACTCCGGAGAAAGATTTGTTGGAGCTTTAATCTCCGGCGGATTGGAGAAAACGGAGCAAAACAGCGAAAGAATAAAATCCTTCGCTCAATTAATGCTGATGTGCGCGGAACAGATTTCAGGCAGAAGTTTCAATCAAAAAAATGTAATTTCCCTTTTTAAACCGGCGGAACCGGTTAAATCAAATGATGAAAATTCAGAAAATACTGATACTGATGAAAAACAGGATACAAACATAAAAGGTAAAGAAAATAATATTTACCCCATGGATTATGAGCGTATGCTCCTTGCCTGCCTCAGACGCGGAGACAAAGATGAAGGACAGAAAATTCTGGTCAATCTATTGAAATTTTATTATCTTGAAATAAAGGACAAATTTAAGATTGTCCACAGAATGGACGCATTTCGAATGAAAGCGCTGGAACTGGCTGTTTTACTTTCAAGAGCGGTATCAGATCCGAAAGAGATCATGGATAACACTTCTCTTGAAACAATAAGCCAGAGTTTGAGGAAGATCGAAGATAGCGAGACTTTCAGCGAAATTTCAAACGTTCTTTCTGCAATAACCGAGAGGATGTCAGGTATGATTTTTTCTTATCATGGAATACGTCATTTCTCAGCGCTTAGAAGAGCAGAACGTTACATCTGGACGCACTATACAAGGAAACTTAGCCTGAAGGAAATAGCGAAAGCGTCAGGACTTTCCGCGCCTTATTTCAGCACGGTTTTCAAGGAGGAAATGGGGAATAATCTTTCAAATTATCTTAACCGTTTAAGAGTGGAAAAAGCTCAAGCAATGCTGGTAACAACTGATTTACCGATTTGCGAAATAGCTCAGTCCTGCGGATTTGAGGATCAAAGCTGGTTCTCTAAGATTTTTAAAAATAACACCGGTCTTACGCCGGGGAAATACAGAGAACGCGGATTAACCTGCGAAAGTATTTTCATGGAATAAACCGGAAAGAAACAGGTGATAATATGAGTAATAACAAGGCGAATTTATCTGCTTTTAATTCCACTGAAAGAATGATGGAAAAAGCGGCGAGAACAATGATTGATTACAACAAAGCGACAGGAAGCAGTATTTGTATTTACGACAGTTCCTGTAAACCTCATTTTCCCGCGAGCTGCGGCGAAGAACGCAGCCCGGAAAAGAAGATATGCGCTAATTGTAAAAAATTCAATATAAACGGTGAAAAAGTAGAACCGTTTCCTTGCCATGAAATGCATACAAACGCAATAAAAGAAGCGAGCAAAAAAGGTGGATTTCACATTTATAATTGCAGTCTCGGATTGCTCTTTTGGACAAGCCCTATATACACTGACGGCACATTTTCAGGAGCTATCAGGGGTGCAGGTTTTTTGGCGGAAGGGCAAAAAGGAGTTGACATTTTCGCAAATAGCGATGATACTTTTGTTATGTGCAATAACGAAATACCAAAAGAAGAATTTAAGGAGCGCGTCAATTCATTCCCGGGGGTGGACGAGGAGAAAGCCCAATCCCTGGCGGAAATGATGCAGCTATGCGCGGAATCCCTATCATCCGGAAGCGAAGATTATCACGAGACGGTAAAACGAAGGGCGCAGCAGCAGGAGACTATTTCAAAAATTATTGAAGAATTAAAACGCCAATACCCAACAAACGCAGAAAAACTCGGTTATCCGCTGGAAAAAGAAAAAACACTGATGTCTGCCCTGCGCAAGGGCGAAGGCGCAGAAGCAAAAAGGTCACTAAACGAGCTTCTGGCAATGTTGTTTTTTACAAATCCGGGTCAATTCAAATATGTACAATTAAGGGTGATCGAGCTGGTCGTACTCATTTCCAGAGTTGAAGTCAGCCCTGCAAAAAGCGGGAATCTTTCTATGGAGATTAACAGTCAAAACCTTAGAATGGTTCAAGAAGCCAAGTCTGTTGAAGAATTAACCGATATTTTACATAATATTATCGACAGGGTGTCAGGCACAATTTCATCATTCCGCGGTATACCTCATGCCGCAGCCCTGCGAAAAGCTGAAAATTTCATAATGGAAAACTTCACCAGAAAGATCAGCCTTAAAGAAATATCTGCAGTAGCGGGGCTTTCTCCGCCCTATTTCAGCACCATCTTTAAAGATGAGATGGGTGAAAACCTGTCTAAATACCTGAACAGGCTGCGGGTGGAAAAAGCAAGCCGTCTTTTGCTGGAGACAGACATGTCGCTGGCAGAGATTGCCGCATGCTGCTGTTTCGAAGATCAAAGCTGGTTTTCAAAAATCTTCAAAGCATACACAGGCATCAGCCCAGGAAAATACAGAAATCAAGGCGGCGGCTTGATCAGAAACATCAACGACAACAATCTGTCTGAAGATTTGCGTAAAGCGAAATAACTGCTCATAAAAAAGCCTGACCGAAATGGTCAGGCTTTTCATTGTTTAAAACTCTGTCACTCACGCCGCGCGCGATCTCATTGACTTAATCAGATCGTGTCACGTTAAAACGTAAACGCACCCTTTATCAATCCGGCGCCGGTATAATTGCTTCTTCGGTTTCTTTGTCGAAATATCTCGCTTTCTCCATTCTTGGAACGAAAACTGTGGTATCTCCTACCTTGAAGGTATGGTTCGGCTCTGTGCGGGCTACCAGGGGTTGTGTCTCGGTTGTCAGCCACAGGTGGATATCCGCGCCTAAAGGTTCAACAACAGTAACTTTCACAGTCATGCTGTTTTGAGCTCCGCCATCGGAGAAAATCAAATCCTCGGGACGAATGCCAAAGAAGACTTCCTTGCCGATATATTTTCTGAGGAATTCAAAATGGGAAGGATCTGCTTTAATCTTGAATGAACCTTCATCAAGCATTATAGAACTGCCTTCCTCGCGCACTTTTACGGACAGGAAGTTCATGGGCGGCGAGCCGATGAATCCGGCTACGAATTTATTTCTTGGATAGTTGTAGAGGAATAAGGGGGATCCAATCTGTTGAATCCATCCGTCTTTCATAACAACGATTTTGTTCGCCATGGTCATAGCTTCAACCTGGTCGTGAGTAACGTAGATCATTGTCGCGTTCAAACGAAGGTGAAGATCGGAAAGTTCGGCGCGCATCTGTACGCGTAATTTTGCGTCAAGGTTAGAAAGCGGTTCGTCAAAAAGGAAGACCTTTGGGTTACGAACGATAGCGCGTCCTACCGCAACACGCTGTCTCTGACCGCCCGAGAGCGCCTTGGGTTTGCGTTCAAGGAACTTTTCGATATCAAGAATACGCGCGGCTTCATGTACGCGCTTGTCGATTTCGGCTTTGGGAACTTTCTTGATCCTGAGACCGAATGCCATGTTTTCATAAACAGACATATGCGGATAAAGAGCATAATTCTGGAATACCATGGCGATATTCCTGTCTTTCGGCGGAACGTCGTTCATTTTTTCGCCGTCGATAAGGAGTTCACCTTCGGTGATATCCTCAAGACCGGCGACCATTCTGAGTGTGGTTGATTTACCGCAGCCCGAAGGTCCTACTAAAACGACAAATTCCTTGTCCTCGACCGTGATGTTGGCTTTATCGACTGCTCGAACTCCGCCATCATACACCTTTGAAATTCCTTTCAATTCAACTTTTGCCATACGCTGGCCTCCCTTATGGGTTATTTTATGGTTGTAATATTAACACAAAAAGCGGTGAAATGTCAACGCGGGCAAAAAAAAGACAGTGTGCCTGGACGTCAGGGCTTTCACCCTATGCACACCGTCTGTAAAATGAGAGGTAATCCCTCCCGGTGATTAAATTATCGGCCTTTTCTCCCTAGACTTTAGAGATAAAAAGACCTTAATTACCCTTAAATTATCAACAAAAAGCGTGAATTTTGCCTAAAAAGCGTCAGATGTTATTATTAAATTTGCCTGTAATTTTCGAGAAAAACGCCGATTCTTTTCATGGCGGCGGTTAATGTATCCTTATCAGGCAGAAACACTATACGGAAGTGATCGGGTTCCTTCCAGTTAAAACCTGTACCGTGCACAAGAAGCAGACGCTGGCTGCGCAAAAGGTCAAGCATGAACTTTACATCATCTGTAATATTAAAGCGTTTTGTATCAACCTTGGGGAAGCAATAAAGCGCGCCTTTGGGCTTAACTGCAGAAAGACCCGGAATTTCATTAACCATGTTGAAAGCGATATCTCTCTGCTCGCGCAGCCTTCCGCCGGGAAGGATTAAATCTTTAATGCTCTGATAGCCGCCAAGAGCGGTTTGTATGCCCATCTGAGAAATCATGTTTGGGCACAGGCGCATATTAGCAAGCATATCAAGACCTTCTACATAACTTGCGGCTATTTTTTTATTACCGGATAAAACCATCCAGCCAGCGCGAAAACCTGCGGCGCGGTATGCCTTGCTCAATCCGTCAAAACTGATTGTAAGGCAATCAGGCGCTATTGTAGACATGGGTATGTGTTTTACGTCATCGTATGTGATTCTGCTGTAGATTTCATCGGCATAAATGATGAGTTCATGCTCTCTTGCGATTTGCGCAATTCCTTCCAAAATGCCGCGATCGTAGATCGCGCCTGTCGGGTTGTTCGGGTTTATAACGACAATTGCTTTTGTTTTAGCCGTTATCTTGGCGCGAATGTCGTCCAGATCAGGATTCCAGTCGGATGCTTCATCACACAGATAATGAACGGCTTTGCCGCCGGCAAGAGTAGCTGTCGCCGTCCATAAAGGATAATCCGGCATGGGAATTAAAACCTCATCGCCTGAATCCAGCAAAGCCTGCATAGACATAGAGATGAGCTCGCTGACTCCGTTTCCTATAAAAATATCGTCAATTCCCACATCCATAACTCCCTTGGACTGGAAATCGTGCATGACAGCTTTTCGCGCGGCAAAGAGTCCGCGTGAATCGCCGTAGGCTTGAGCATTTTGCAGATTGAGTACGATATCGTGAACTATTTCATCGGGCGCGTTAAGACCGAAGGAAGCCGGACTTCCTACATTGAGTTTGATTATTTTATAACCTTCCTCTTCAAGACGCTTCGCTTCCTTAAGCACAGGACCGCGAATTTCATAACAGACATTATCCAGTTTTACGGATTTTTCTATATTTTTCATTGATATTAAATCTCCTAACCTGCTCTATTTTTTATTGTTAGCAGGAAGTAAATGGTCAGGTTTCTGCGTTTCAGGCTCAAAAATCCATTTACCGGCTTCGTCTATGTATTTCCTGATGATCGCAACATGGATTTCAGTCCCCATTTTTTCGGTTTCCTTTTTCCAATGAGCGGCGCTTGTTATGGCTTTTAAAACCCTGTTTTTGCCGTTAATCGTAATCGTAGCGCAGGCATCGGGATTCGAAGAATGCTTTTGCAATGATGAATGCAGGAAATAGGAAGAAAGTCCGGTTATGATAGCATCATCCGAGGAAACAGCAAGAGATGAAAATTCAGGCTCAGCCTGATTAAACGATCCGTTTAAAAGATGTGAAAAACTGTAGAACCACCTTACCCACTGCTTATCCTTTCCTTTGGTTTTTCCCATATAAGACCTAAAAAAGGCTATTGCGTCTACATGATTAGCGCTTAAAATCCTCGCTGAACCGAAAATAAGAACATTTTTCTCTACAACAGAGGGTTTTGCGAGTAAAGCTTTGCTTTCAAGCTTTAAAACTGATTGAAAATCCGAAATTACAAGGTATGAACTAGCCAAAAGACGTATATAACGGGGGTTATAATGCTTTTTTATGAAGATTTTTTGCTCCAAATAATAAGCTAAAGCCGGCCAATCTTCTCGCTCTAAGAGCGAAAGAAGCCGATAATTGAGGAAGAAGAATATACTCACGCCTAAAAGGAGCAGTGACATGAAAGAAAGCAGCGGTATTGTAATATACCGTAAATTAACCGCGTTTCCGAGCGAAGGCAGTAATAATGGTAAAAGGACGCCGACAAGCACTATTACAGCTATTATTACGCCAAAAGCGATGATCAGGTATTTGAACTTCAATGAAAACACTCCTATAATAAGAAATGATAAGGTAAAGTATATGTTACGTCAACGGATTAATGGCTAGGACGGAGATAAATATGAATGATGTTTTACTGGTAAAAGATATAAAGCCCGGCAGTTACTTTACGACGCCGGTATATCTTGATAAGGCGTATATTATCACAGCTCCCGAAATGCCCGTGACAGACGAGTTGGTCATTTTACTTGAAAAATGGCATTTTAAATCCGTAGTCTGCGACGGCGAGGCAAGCACAGATTACGCCGGAAAAGACGGCGAGAGCGGCGCGGGAAGCAGCGAAATAACCATAGGGCTTTCCCAGCAATCGGACGGAGACAAGCTTCAAAAAGCCGAAGAATTTTATGCGGCTTTCCTTTTCTTTGTTGAGAATGTATTTGTAAAAGCTTCGGTGTCAGATGAACTTGATGAAAAAGCGGTTACCGAAAAAATAAAAGATATTGTAGAATATGTAAAAGAGGATCGAAGGTTCCTTATGAGAGTTTTAAAAAATATCGAGCCCGCTCCGGGAAGAAATTATCTTGCGACCCATTCTGTGCGTTCCACAATTCTAGCGATAATAATCGGCTCGTATTTGAAACTTCCAAATTACCGCCTTATCGAGCTTGGAGTCGCGGCTCTTATGCATGAAGCCGGAATGTTAAAATTACCTTCCAATGTTTACCTAAGCGAAAGAGCGTTAAATCCGCAGGAACAAAAAGCGATTCTTACCCATCCTATTCTTGGTTTCAGCATGTTAAAATCATTCGGCTTTACGCTTCCTGTCCAGCTTGCCGCTCTTGAACATCATGAAAGGGAAAACGGAAGCGGTTATCCGCGCAAGCTAAACAGCGAGAAAATAAGTTTATATTCAAAAATAATAGCTGTCGCCTGCTCTTACGAAGCTCTGAATTCAAAAAGACCTCACAAGGAAGCAAAAGACGGCTACACCGGAATGCTGGAACTGTTGAAAAACGAAGGCAAACAATACGATGATACAATTGTAAGAGCTCTTGTTTTATCTCTGTCGATTTATCCCATCGGCTTGTATGTGCTTTTATCAAATGGAAAGAAAGGGCAGGTTGTGGATGTAAACCCCGAGAATCCGCGTTTCCCAATTGTACAAATATTCGGCGAAGTTACGCCTGACGGAAAATATAAAATGATGCAGACAGCGCCTGATGTTCTTACCATTGTGCGTCCATTAAATCGTACGGAGATAGATACCTGATATGGATCCTTTAATTTCAATTTTTATTTTAATCGCGATTGGCTCGGTAATTATTTCGGGCGTTTTCTCGCTTTTTATTTCCGCGCTTGTGCTGAGCAGAAAATCACGCTTAGAAAAAGAACAGGGTAATAAATTTAAGTCTGTTCTAAAAACGCTGGAAACCCCTCATAATATTTTATCCGCCTGCCGTTTGTGGCGTATATTTTTGTGGGTGCTGGCGTCATTCGCAAGCGCTCTTTTATGGCTCTTTTCAACATCTTCTGCGCAAAAAACATATTTCTGGATCATGTTCGCCGTTTATATATTACTTATGGGAATTATAATCGCGCTTTTGGGAGAAGCTCTTCCGAAATTAATATCGCGGACAAAACCTGAAAAAATCGCGGCAAGCCTTCTTCCCGTAATGGAAATATTATCTTTTCCCATGCTCCTTTTTGTATTACCCGCAATGAAGTTCACTTCCTTTTTTAATAAAACTGTTCATCCCGAGATCGACAGCAACAGCATAACGGAGGAAGAGCTTCAGGACGAACTTCGAAACACGCTTATAGAAGGCGAAAAATCAGGCGTTGTGGAGAGCAGAGAGCGCGACATGGTAGAAGGCGTTTTTTATCTCGGAGATCGAACTGTAGGCGCTTTCATGACGCACCGCTCAGAAATTCATTGGCTGGATATTAATCTCCCTTACAATGAAATTACCGCAAAAGCGATTGAATTCCGCGAACAAAGATGTTTCCCTGTCGTGAACGCGAACCCGGATGAAATTGTCGGCGCTGTTTATCTTGAAGATATTATTTTAGACAGCACGAAAAGCAGCCCGCAAGGCTTACGCGCAATCATGAAAAAAGCGCACTTTGTTCCTGAAACCTTGCCTGCGATTAATGCTTTCGCGTCATTTAAAGAAGGGCAGTCAAACTTTTTATTTGTAATGGATGAATACGGCGGTCTTTCAGGCATTATTTCCATTACAGCTTTAGTTGAAGAAATTGTAGGAGAGCTTTCAACTCCTGTTGTAAACGAGGAGCCTTTATTAAAACAGGAAGACGGCGCATGGTTCGCAGGCGGCGCGCTTAATATCGATGATGCGGCTTCGGCGCTTTCCATTACCATTGATGAAGAAGGCGACTATCATACTCTTGCAGGTCTTGTCCTTCATCTTGCGGGCGAACTTCCGCGAGTCGGAGACAGTTACGAGTATCAAGGGTATAAGTTTGAGGTTGTAGATAAAGACGGTAACAGGATTAATAAAATATTAATTAAAAAAATAGAAGAATAGCATGGCAGACAATTTTGAACAGTTAGGCGTTTTATCGGATTTAATTAACAGATTAAATGAAAGAAAAATAAATGAGCCGACCGATATACAGCGCAAGGTGATTCCGTCTCTTGCGCAAGAGAATAATATTTTTTTTACCTCCGCCACAGGAACCGGAAAAACATTCGCCTATCTTCTTCCGTTTTTGGGCAAAATGCTTCAGGAGACGCAAAAGGGGTTAAGATATTTAATCATCGCTCCCACTCTTGAGTTATGCACGCAAATCAAAGGAGAACTTGATTTTTTATTGGCTGAAACTGAATTAAAATCGGCGTTATTAATCGGAAGCGTAAATATAGAACGTCAAATTGAAAATATAAAAAAAATAAAACCTGAGATAATTGTCGGAAACCCAAACAGGCTGCTTGTGCTTGCGAAAAAAAAATTGTTTAGGCTTGATAATCTTCGTTTTCTTGTATTGGATGAAGCAGACAGACTTGTAAGCGATGAAATGATAAATGATACGCGCGATTTATGTAAAATCATTATGCGCAGCGCGGAAAAAAATGAAAGAAAAATAATATCAGCCGCTTGTTCCGCGACAATGAATCCGAAAAACAGGGAAAAAATTCTTGAAACCCTTTGCATTGCGCAGGCGGATTTTATCGAATCGGAAAATCATGAAATACTCCGCGAAAAGATCGAACATTGGGCGATTTTCAGCGAAAAGAGACGCAAAGAGCAGACACTCCGCTCTCTCTTGTCTGCGATTAAAGGAAAAAAGAAACACATAAAAACCCTCGTCTTTACAAGCAAAGGCGATGAAGCTGCGTTAATTCTTTCGCGCCTACAGTTTCATCACGTCTCGGCTGCGGGTCTTTTCGGCAAAGCGGGAAAAAAACCTCTTTCAGGCGCTGAGCGCAAAGCGGCGCTGGATGGTTTCAGAAACGGCAGCATAGAAACTCTCGTCTCTACGGATTTAGCGGCGCGCGGACTTGATATACAGGGCATAACGCATATCATCGCTCTTGATGTTCCCGATAACAGCGAAGTATATATACACCGCTGCGGCAGAACGGCAAGAGCCGGCAAGCGCGGAATAATGATCACAATCGGCGACGAAACTCAAATGCGACTATTATCCGCAATGGAAAAGAAATTAAAAATATGTGTACAACCCAAGGAACTCCATTACGGGAAAATATGCGTTCCTGAAATTTAGTTATAAAACGCTTTGCAGGAATTGCCTTAAACGATCATTCTGCGGTTTTGTAAATAAATTTTCCGGTTTTCCTTCCTCTAAAATTGAGCCTTCAAACATGAACACTACCCTATTGGCAACCTCGCGCGCGAAACCCATTTCATGGCTTACAACAAGCATAGTCATTCCCCCGCTCGCAAGCTGCTTCATGACCGCTAACACTTCGCCGACAAGTTCAGGGTCTAAGGCGGATGTCGGCTCATCAAAGAGCATAATACGCGGTTCCATGGCAAGAGCGCGCGCGATTGCCACACGCTGCTGCTGACCGCCTGAAAGCTGCGAAGGATACGCGTTCATTTTATCGCTTAAACCCACCCTTTCGAGTATCTGCTGTGATTTAGCTCTTGCATCTTCCGCGGATAATTTTCGCACATTCAAAGGAGCGAGCATTACATTTTCAAGCGCCGTTTTATGCGGAAAAAGATTGAACCGCTGAAAAACCATTCCCACTTCCAGTAAAATTTTATTACGCTCATCATTTTGCATTTTAACGCTGTTCACGCCCTTATGGCAGTCAAACAGCAAATTGTCTTCGATGTATATTTGTCCTTCGTCAATATTTTCAAGTTTGTTGAGCGTGCGAAGATATGTTGACTTTCCCGCTCCCGAAGGTCCTATAATACAGACAACTTCGCTCTGTTCAACGGTTAATGAAACATTTTTTAAAACTTCAAGAGGATTGCGTCCGCCGCCGCCGTGAAAAGTTTTACATACATTAACAGTTTTAATCATCGCCATAAAAAACTCACTCGTAGACAGAGTATTTTTTTTCCAGTCTGCGGAAAACTAATGTGAACACGGCTGTAATTATCAGATAGAGAATCATCGCCGGAATGTATACAAGAGCCGACCTTGTTGAACCTTCAATATTTCTTGTCGCCTTTGTAATGTCAACTAACGCAATCATGGAAACCAAGGAAGCGTCTTTTAACATCATTATAAATTCATTGCCGACAGGAGGAATCAAACGCCTGATTGACTGAGGCACGATAACAAGGCTCATTGTCTGCCAGTAAGATAAACCCAAAGCGCGGGAAGCCTCAAATTGTCCCTTGTCTATGCTTTGAATCGCCGCTCTTATAATTTCCGCGCAGTATGCCGCCGCATTCAAAGAAAAAGCGATAAAAGCGGCAAGAAAACGGTTATTGATTGTAAGAGCCGGAATAATCATGGGAAGCGCGTAATAAACAAAGTAGAGCTGCATTAAAAGAGGCGTTCCCCTGAAAAGAAAAACATAGGCACTGCATAATTTATTAATAATAAAATTTTTTGACATCTTCCCCAGAGCGAGAAAGAGGCTTAAAACAAGTCCCGCGCTCACTGCAAGAACAGTCAGCGCGATAGTGACTCTGGCACCCCGCAAGAGCTGGGGCATCCATGAAACAATAATTGTTTCTAAGGTATCCATTAACCTTTATCGCCGGACAGGAGTGACAAGATCCATTCCGTTAAAAATATTATGTGAAATCATCAACATAGTTCCGTCTTCAAAAAGTTCATCTAAGGCTGAGTTTATGGCTTCCGTTAATGCGTCATTTCCTTTTCTCATGCAAACGCCGAACTCTTCTTCTCCTCCCTGCCAGACAATTTCGAAAATATCAGAGCGGGCTACATATTCATACGCGACTAAAAGGTCTGTCATAATCGCATCTACCCTGTTTAACTCAAGCTCGTTGAAACAATACATTACTTTGTCATATTCATGAGCGTTAAATCTCAATCCGCCTGCCATAAGATCCGCCATATAATCATCAGACGTTGTGTCCGCCTGATACGCGACGCCAAGACCCGCAAGATCCTTCGGAGCTTTCACCAAATGCCTGGAATTCCTGGGCATTACAATCGCGAGCGTATTTTGAATATACGGCTTGCTGAAATTGTGGGCTTTTAATCTCGCTTCGTTTATCGTTACAGACGAAATAATACAATCGAATTTTTTTGTATTCACAGCGGCAAAGATTCCATCCCATGCTGTATCAACATATTGAACTTGAAGACCCATTCTGTCTGCAAGCGCCTTTGCGAGGCTTACGTCAAATCCAATCGGAGTTGAGCCGTCTTCGGCAAAATATTCCATGGGAGGATAACCAATCTCCATCCCAACCATCAAAACGCCATTTTTTATGGTAAGACCGCCTGATTCCTTTGAGCAACCTGTGAATAATATCGTAACAAAAACAAAAAGAAACAAAATAAATACTATTTTTCTCATAAAATTTTCCCTCAATACGCTTATTTTTTATTAAATTTATATGAAATAAATAATGATGTCAATATATTAAAAAAACCTATAGTGTATTAATATTATTCAAAAGTATTAGTATATTTTTTCTATATATATTACAATATTTTATTATTTTTATACAATTCATAGTAATATTGTAATATTTTTAATTTGACAAATATAAAATGATTATTTAGGATTGGAATTATAGCAATTAATATAAAAATATACACAAAAAAAGGAGCGTTTGATAAACCAGATGTCAACATTGCATCAGGACAATAATCCGGCAGGTAAAAACAACAATTTTCATTTTGTCCGGTCCCGCATAAACAATACGTTTTTTGAAGCGATGAAATATCCGCTTATCACGGTTTGCGCGGGAGCGGGGTATGGAAAAACAACCGCTGTCGGGGATTTTGTGCAAGCATATCAGTCTGATACTGTCTGGGTTCAGCTGTCAGAGCGTGATAATGTCGGTGCGCGTTTTTGGGAAAATTTCTCACACAGCATGGCACAGATTAACAATGAATTTTCTTCATTAATAAAAAAACTCGGGTTTCCCGATACCGCGGAAAAATTAAAACAATATCTTACCATTCAGAGTAAATTCGCGGATAAAAAACGCAAGATTATTGTTTTTGACGACTGTCATTGCATAGAAAATTCAGGCGTAATTAGATTTGTTGAAGAAGCTATCCATAATTTACCGCCTGTTACAACTCTTTTTATAATTTCACGTTCTACTCCGCGCCTAAATATCGCGGGACTTGCTTCAAGCGATCAAATATTTGAGGCAAACGAAGATATACTCAGATTTACAGAGAGCGAACTTGCGCAGTATTTCCGCAGTCAGGGAGTTACTTTAAAGCCTGATACCCTGCGCTCTATCTGGCAGGACACTGAAGGATGGGCATTCGCGCTTAACTATATCGCAAGATCATATAAAAAAGCGCCGGGCTACGAAGGATATTTGCGTAACGCAATGAAAACTAATATTTTCCGTTTTATGGAAACTGAAATTTGGGATACAATATCAGCACGTCTAAAAAACTTTTTAGTCAGACTTTCTTTAATCGATCATCTGTCTATGGAACTAATATCGCAATTGGGCGGCACAGACGAGGGTTTAGTGACAGAACTTGAAAAGCAAAACGATTATGTCAGGCGCGACAGTTATATAAACGCGTATTTAATTCATCCGCTTTTTCTTGAATTTCTCGCTACAAAACAGGACATCCTTTCCGCCGATCTGAAACGCGAAACATATTCAATAGCCGGAATTTGGTGTAACAAAAACGGTTTTAAAATTGACGCTCTGTCTTATTTTGAAAAGATCGAGGATTATAACGCCATTGTCGGAATGTTCATCGGCTCTCCCGCTGAAATACCTTTCGATATTTCCTGTTACGCGGCGCAAATACTTGATAAAGCGCCTCAGAGCGCTTTTGATACGGTTATCTATCTTGCGTCTACTCACTTGCGCACAATAATGTGTCAGGGGCTTTGGGATGAAGCGCATAAAAAAGCGGCGTATTACGAAGTAATCTTTTTAAAATTAGCGGATGACAATCCTTTTAAAATAAGCACATTACGCAGTATTTATTATTGCTGGGCTCTTATCCGCTTGGCTATAGGCGTTACAAGCCATGTTTATGATTTTGACATTTATCACGAAAAAAACAGCCGGTTATTTACAAAACCGATTGATCCCGGAATTTTAATCACAAGAGGTCCTTCTCCGTGGATCTGCGCTGTAGGTTCTTCAAAAAAAGGCAAGATTCAGGAATTTATAGACGCAATGCAGCGAAGCGTTAAATATCTGGAAAAATGTTTTATAAACCGTCACACCGGAGAGGCTGACCTTGCCTTCGGCGAATTTAAATTCTATCAGGGGGAAATACAATCCGCGGAGACATCAATAACCCAGTGCGTACTCCGCTCGCGCGCTGTTAAACAGATGGAAGTTGTGCACATAGGATTATTTTATGAAATCAGGATAGCTGTCTTACAGGGGAATTATAAAAAAATGCAGCAAGCTTTAAATGAGATGAAAACTAATCTTGATCTTACCTATTATTCCAACAGATTTTTTGATTATGATCTTACTCTATGCTGGTATTACTGCGCGCTTGGCATCGCGGATAAAGTTCCGGATTGGCTAAAAGAAAATTTCTCGCATTACGCATATTCCGGTTTTTTAGATAATTACGCCAACCAGATGAAAGCGCGTTACTGTTACCTGACAAGGAACTATAACCCTCTACTCTCCTACATTCAGGACATGAAAAAACGCGAATCTTTTTTATTCGGCAGAATTGAAATGCTCGCTTTAGAAGCTTGTACTTTTTACAAAATGAAAGAAAAAGACAAGGCGTATAAGTCGTTTGAAGAAGCTTACGAAAACGCCTGCGGCAATAGTATAATAATGCCCTTCATTGAACTTGGAAAAGATATGCGCACTCTTACTATTTTTGCGTTAAAAAAGAAAGGGAAAATTCCAAAAGAATGGCTGAATGAAATAAACCGTAAATCCGCTTCATACGCAAAACGCCTTTCTCATGTTATTTCCGAGTATAAGCAGGCAAATCAGATAACGGACAACATAGTTATTACGCCAAGAGAACGCGATGTTTTAACAGACCTTTCACACGGACTTTCCCGCTCTGAGATAGCGGCAAGCCGTAATCTTTCGATTAACACGGTAAAAATGCTTGTAAACAACATATACATGAAGCTGGGAGCGGAAAACCTGTCAACCGCGATCCGAATCGCAACCGAGCAGAAAATTATTTAAATGCCTTTTACCTTTATTCATAATTCTTTTACTCTTAATTTTCTTCCGATAAAATAACTTGCCTCTGCCTCAGGTTCTCCGCCTGTCATTTCAAATTCTTCAAGGACTTCAAATTTCGGATCGCTGAACGGCGTCATTCTCGGATAATTTTCCATAACAAGGTAAAATTCTTTATGCGGTGATGATAACAGCTCTTCGGAATCGATAATAAAGTAATATTTTTGTTCATCGTTAAAATACGGCACAAGATTCGCGTATTTCCATGTGCTTACATAATTCCAGTCCGCGAAAGAAAACATTAAAACATAAACGGGAGTATCTTTATCCTTGTTAAATACATATTCAGAAGATTTACCGCGGAAAATATTTTCTATTTTATTATGATTCACAGCACCTGCCGTAAAAGAAATAACAAACAGCAAAATTACCGCAATGGTTATATTTTTAATTTTTACCTTTACGGAATCTATAATCATAACAGGAAAAAGTATTAGGAACGGAAAGACAGGCATACCGTAACGTAAAACCTTATACGGCGCGATTATCAAAGTTACAATAATGTAAAGTAAAGACACGATAAAAATAAATAAAGCCTGTTTTTGTACAATCAGTTTCTGTTTAAAAAGTATTAAAATAACAGCGGAAATACCACATATTGTTAGAACAGGAATGGTAAAAAAGTGTTTTACAAGCAGGGTTACAGAAGCGGCTAACGAAGCGGCGATGTTTCCCGGCACATCCATGAACAGCGTCCTTACCGTTCCTGCCGCCCTGTATGATGTAAACCCTGAAAAATACTTTGGATAAAGCGCGAAGGTAAATAAAAAACCCAGACACAGTACAAAAAAGTAAAAAAGTATTTCCTTATACGTCTTATTTTTAAAATTAACATAAACAATGTAGATGCCGAATAACCCGATTAATAAAACTGAATAATACCCCGTTAAAAGTGTAAAAGCTGTTACCAAAGACAGGCAAACTAGGGTAAGAATTTTATTAATTATTACGCTTCGATTCGTACAAATAAAATTTTTAATATTTATATTTTTAATAAAATAGTAACAAAATATTATAAACATTGTCTCTTGAAGTTGATATGGGCGTAAAAACATCGTATTAGATATTGCTGCCGTAGATAGAAAAGCGCAAGCGACAGAAAGAAATTGAATAACAACAGAATTGGAAAACAAGAGCCTTACAAACAGGAAAAAGAAAATAAAAGAGACTGTAAAAAATATTAGATTTAAAAGCCCTCCCCTAAAAATTATTAGTTTCATATCCCCTGTTTTTAACCCGATAAGAGAGAGCCTAAAAAGCGAATAATAAAAATTGGTATGCGGCGAATCGCGGTTATTTTTCCACAATTTTCCAATGTCAGAAAACGCGTCTTTAAAACTTGCGTCGCTTACAAGGCTTTCTTCCCTTACTTCTTTACCGTAATATTCCCTGCTTACTTCGTAATTTTTCGCGCTGATATATTCGTTATAACATGAAATCGCCAAAGACAATCCTTCGTCTACATGAAAACCGTTTTTTTGCGTCAGCCAGAATATCCGTATACCCAGAGTCACAGAATAAATAACGAGTAAAATTAAAATAAATTGCGCTTTTTTAGAAATCAATTTGATTCCTCCTTTATTAAAAAATGCGGTCTTTGTTTAGTTTCTGTATAAATCTTCGCAAGATACTGACCTAAAATCCCTGTTGTAAATAATTGAACGCCAGAACAAAAAAGAATTATACAAGCGGTAGACGCCCAGCCGCTTACAGGATCACCCCACACTATCTTTCGCACAACAATAAAAATAATAACCGCAATTGAAGCGGCAAATAATAAAAATCCAAGAAACGATGCAACTGCCAAAGGCTTTGAAGAAAAGGCGATTATGCCGTCCATGGAATACATAAAAAGTTTCCAGATAGACCACTTGGATTTACCCTTTAACCTTTCTATATTTTTATATTCAAACCATTTTGTTTTAAAACCAATCCACGGATAAATTCCTTTAGAAAACCTGTTACGTTCAGGCAGCGTCAAAAGCGCCTTTAGGAATTTTACGTTCATTACCCTAAAATCCCTTGCGCCGTCTACAATTTCTATGTCTGTGATTTTCTTCATTAATTTATAAAAACGCCTTGCGAAAAAAGAGCGGACTAAAGGCTCTCCAATTCGGTTTACACGCCTGCATCCTGCGCAATCGTATCCGCCCGAAACAACCGCTTCCAGCATGTCAGGTATTAAAGACGGCGGATCCTGCCCGTCTACATCCATGGTAATAATATAATCGCCTTTTACAGCCTGTAACCCGGCAAGCATGGCGGCTTCTTTTCCAAAGTTACGCGAAAATGAAATAAAACGGCAGCATTTGTCTTCGTCTGACAACCTGCGCAGGATATCAAGAGTATTGTCCCATGACCCGTCGTCAACAAAAATAATTTCGTACTCTTTATTTAATTGGGATAATACTTTTTTTACATCTTCATAGAAAGAGCAGATGGAAGCTTCTTCGTTAAAACAGGGAACAACGATTGATACTTTATTCTCAGACAATGTTATCTCCAAAATTATTAATCTATTGAATATTTATATAGAATCTTTCTAAATACGCAATTCTTCTGCGCGCGTCATTATAGCGGCTGCTCTGAGGATATTCATTTACAAGACGGCGGTAGTAATCAACAGACAGCAAAATATTTCTGCTTGGAGTGTTAGCCTCATAATACTGCCCCAATTGCCAGTATATTTCATCACTGCCATCCGGAGCGCCGGAGTAATTTCCCATTAACTGTTCGAGAAGATTTATTGCCGCGGCGGCATTACCGGCATCAAAATTCTCTTTCGCCTTTTTAATTGTTTCATCATACGGTAATAATTCGCGGGCTGCGGGAATCCAGCCTTCCGCGGAAGGGTTTTGCGGCATACCTGCTGCGGACGCTGCATCGTCTGAAGGTGCGATTCTCGGTGAAGGCTGCTGCGTTGCAGGCACGGGCTGCGCAGAAGACTGTTGATTTGTTGCGGCTGGCGCGGGCTGCGCAGCAGGTTGTTGAGCCGCCGGTGCGCGTGCCGATTGCACAGCAGGCTGTTGTGTGGCAGGCGCGGGTTGTGCAGGTTGCTGTACCGTAGGCGCAGACTGCGCTGCGGAAGGTCTTGCGGATTGCGTCTCCTGAGAAGCTCCATTACGCGAAGATTCCTGAACCGGAGCTGTATCCCGCTTTAGCGCCTCGCTTGTTGTTACGGAAGGTTCTCTCGGAACTCTTGTACCGCTGCGTATCTGAGCTTCTTCAACAGCGCTGGGCCAGCGCGGCTGCGCTACAACTCTGGAGCGTTCCCTTGATTGATTCTGCCATTCTGCTGTGCCTGCGGGCGCTTCCACGGCGATAATCTGAACATGATCATTTATTATATAATCTCTGATAAAATCCTGACGGTAAAACCTTAATGTATAAGTTCCCGCCTGTTCCAATGTAAAAATAAAACTCTGTCCTTCGGGATCGCTTCTTCTGGAACTGTAAACAACTCCGCGTTTGGAAGCAAGCTCTCCCAAATAAATCCAGCCTGTTCCGCGAAATGGAATTTCCACGATTTGTCCGACAGCGGCGTTAATAATTCTTGAATAAATTAATTCTCTGTCGAGCGGCGTTAAACCCATCTGCGTTAATGAATCAGGCGTGTAAGCAGGACCTGATAAAAAATTGGGACGATAAACTTCTCTTGGAGTTTCAACCGCTGTTTCTTGAGCTGCTTCTTCCAATGGAGGATTTTCCTGAGCTGTTCCAATTATCTCTTCAGCAGCGGCAGGAGGCGGCGCGGCAGATGGAACAGAAGGAGTAACAGCAGGTGGCACAGATGGAACGGCGGGCGGAGCTTGCGCAACAGGCGCGGCTTCCTCAGCAGGATCCAGCGTTTGCGCGAATTCAATATATTCCGCGATTTCCTCATCGGTAGGAAAATTAATCCCGAAATCGTAATTCGCGGATTGTGCAGGCTGTTCGTCTGCCGCGGCTATTTTAACAGCTTCTTCGATCTCATTAATTTCATCGATTGCCCCGATTTTTTCATCCGCCAAAAGCGTAAGCTGATCTTCTGCGGCAGTATTCAAATGCGGGTCTTCTTCTAAATTTAAATCGTAGGTTGCAGGCTGCGCCGGGACGGAAGGAACAACAGGTTTTGGAGGAGGCAGTTCCTCAGGCAGACTTGAACAGGAAACAAAAATAAAAAATAAAATTAAAGGAAAAATAAATAGAGCTTTTTTCATGGGATACGCTCCAGTAATTCATCAATCGCTTCTTCTATCTTGCCGCGCCACTTTTCTTCACCGCCGCGCAGAGGATCCTGCCAGTATTCGGCGGCATCTGTCTCAGTCCAGACAGACCTTCTTTCCCTATCAAGCAATATTTCAGGAATATAATCAGGCTCATCAGGTAAAAATAACTCATCTGCGGGAATCGGCGAAAGAACCGATAATCTTTCATGGTCAATCCGGGTTTCATCCCCTTTATTTCCGCCCATTCTTAAAAGGACAAATAGTGTTAAAACAGCGGCAAATACAACAGCGCAGATTATAGCCAACCGCCGCTTCCGCTCGCCTGACAATAAATAAAACCAATCTTTAATAAATTGAATTATTTTTATCATTTCCCCTCGATGTTATAATAACATAAAAAATTTAAAATGCAAGGGGTTCCAATACGCCAAAATAACCTTGCATTAAAAATTTATTTTTGCTATACTGAACCATGCAAGTAGATTTGAATGTACGAGGCAATGGAGCCTGTCCCTTTTGTTCATCTTCCGGGAATTGCCATGTTCAGGAGACTTTAATAGAAACCTTGGATAAATTATCAAGCGAAGACAATCCAATGGAACTTGTTATATATTCCTGCCCTTATTTCAACGAGAGATAGGCGTTAAAAATGAACGATAGACTTTCTTCCCTGTTAAAAAGATATGATGAATTAACCCTGCTTATCCAGGATCCGGCTCTGGTAAAGGATCAAAACCGTTTCAGGGATGTAATGAAAGAACACTCTCACCTAAGCGAAATTTCGGAACTTCATAACAGCATAGAAAAACTTGAAAAACAAGCGGAGCAGGCAAAAACCCTTGTTCAAGAAGAAAAAGATCATGAAATGAAGGAGTTAGCCCGCGAGGAGCTCAAAGAGCTGGAAAATAAACTTTCAGCCGAAAGCGAAAAATTGAAAGTCCTTTTAATCCCGAAAGATCCTCTGGATGAAAAAAATATAATAATGGAAATACGCGCCGGTACAGGCGGAGAGGAAGCCGCTCTTTTTGCTTCCGATCTTTACAGAATGTATTCAAGATTCGCCGAGACCAAAGGCTGGAAATTTGAAATTATGAATTCCAACGAAACGGAACTTGGCGGCATTAAGGAAATTGTTTTTTCTATAAGCGGCAATAATGTTTACGAGAACCTTCGCTACGAATCTGGCGGACACAGGGTTCAGAGGGTTCCTGCCACTGAAGCCTCAGGAAGGATACATACATCCGCCGTTACAGTCGCCGTTCTGCCTGAGGCAGACGAGACTGAAATCGACATAAAGCAGGAAGACCTGCGTATCGATGTAATGCGCGCAGGCGGTCCGGGAGGTCAGTGCGTAAACACAACCGACTCTGCTGTGCGCATAACGCATTTGCCGTCGGGAGTTACGGTTCATTGCCAGGACGAAAAGAGCCAGATTAAAAACAAGGCGAAGGCAATGCGCATTTTACGCGCGCGTATATACGAAATGGAAGAAGCGAAAGCCGCCGCGCAGAGAGCGGAGGCAAGAAAAATCCAGGTAGGTTCGGGCGACCGCTCGCAAAGAATAAGGACTTACAATTTTCCGCAGAACCGCTTAACGGATCACCGCATTAACCTTACTCTTTACAAACTGGATCTTATCATGCAGGGCGATACAGCGGAACTTTTCGACGCGCTGAAGCTTTCCGCAAAAGAAGATTTTTTGCAGACAGGCGCGGACTCATCGTCAGATAACGACGATTAATCATCATGTTAATCCGCGAAGCGCTTGCGCAGGGAACAGTCGATTTAAAATACGCCGAGATTAAAACTCCAAACCTTGATGCTTCTCTTCTTCTTGCCCATGTTCTAAAAATAAACCGCGAAAAACTTATTACCTTGGGAACAGATAAAATATCTGCAAAAAATTGCGCCGCCTTCTGTGAATTAATAGAAAGAAGAGCTTCAGGAGAATGCGTCGCGTATATAACCGGAAAAAAAGAATTCAGAGGATTGGAATTTGAGGTTAATAAATCGGTGTTAGTTCCGCGCCCTGATACGGAAACTTTGGTTGAAGCCGCGCTGGAGATTTTATCGGATTATTTTCCCGCAGAGACGCTAAAGGCGCAGAGGACACAGAGGGAGAAAGAAGGAGCTTGCGATCAAAAACCTCCGTGTAACTCCTGCGAACCGGAGGTTCGACACTCCGTAGTTAAAAATTTTAATCTCTTAGATTTATGCACCGGATCAGGCGCTGTAGCTATTGCCTTAAAAAATGAAATGCCTGAACTGGAAGTCCACGCAACAGACATTTCACCTGACGCGCTTGAAACGGCAAAAAGAAACGCAAAACGCCTTTTGCCGGGAAAAACTATTCACTTTTACTTAGGCGATTTATATGACGCCATCCCCTCCTTTGCGTCTCAGCAAAAACTCTTCTCTCTGATAATCTCAAACCCGCCTTATATTCCATCTTCACAAATAGAAACGCTCTCAGCGGAAGTGCAGAATGAGCCCCGCCTTGCCCTCGACGGCGGTGAATCCGGGCTTGAAATTATTAAGAAAATTATTAATGAAACGCACAATTATTCAGAGAAAAATTGCGTTTTACTGCTAGAAGCGGATCCTCGCCAAATGCCCGACATAGAAAAATTGCTTGCAGGAAGAGGATTCACCGGTATAAAATCATATAAGGACTTATCAGGCTCGATTAGGGTTATTGGAGGAAAGCTTGAAACTTAGGTTTGCGCTTATTCTATTCTGCGCTTTTTTTATATTTTCTTGTTCATCAAAACCGCCTGCAACATCTGATGATCCTGCCGCTAAAGAAACCAAGCCTTACAAATATAATCTTTCATTTATCGCGGCAGGAGATAATTTATTCCACGACACTTTAATTAATTCTTTTAAAAATGCGGACGACACTTACGATTTCTCATCCATCTACACAGAGGTAAAAGATATAATTCAAAAAGCGGATTTGGCGTTTATTAATCAGGAAACAGTTATGGCAGGCTCTCAATACGGTTACTCAGGCTACCCTGCTTTTAATACCCCGCAGTCTCTCGCATACACCCATCTTGAAACAGGTTTTGACATTATAAATTTAGCGAACAACCACGCGATGGACAAAGGAGAGTCAGGATTAATTTCCACTCTGGATTTTCTGGATACAATAAAAGAATTTACGGTTATAGGAGCCAGAAAAGAAGGCAAGAGCGCACGCATTATAACAAAGAATAATATAACTCTTGGTTTTTTATCGTATACGCACAGCTTAAACGGAATCCCTCTTCCCAAAGACAAGCCTGACCTTGTCTCAATGATCAATAAACCTAAAATGACGCAGGAAATAAACGAACTGCGTCCGTTATGTGATTTTTTAATAGTTTCCATGCATTGGGGCGCTGAATATCTTCTTGAGCCCGACCAGAGCCAGACAGAAATGGCGGAATTTCTCGCGCTTCACAATGTTGATCTTGTTATCGGACATCATCCGCACGTTCTGCAGAAAGCGGACAAACTTCAAAGAGCGGACGGCAAAGAGATGTTTGTGATTTACTCCCTTGGCAATTTCGCTTCCCATCAAAGAGAGAGAGAAAGAGTAATAGGAGCTATGCTGCATGTAACATTCTCAAAGCAGCCGACAGGTTATACGGTAAAAAATTCAGAAAACGGTAAAATAACAGGAAAGGAAGAACTTCATTTAAACGCCGAGCTTTTACCTGTAATCACCCATTATGATCGCAGTTTCCGAAATACCAAAATCTATCCCTTATACGCGTACACAGATGAGCTTGCGGCATCTCACGGTTTAAGAAATGTTTCTATGGAATTTTTCACCGGCGTTCTGAACAGATTAAATATAAAAATAATTAAGCAAAATCCGTTTAATTAGGTTTCTGCGGTTTGTGCAGCCGCTTTGGGCTCTTCAGCGGCAGGCGCGGCGGCAGGAAGTTTTTTAGTGCCGTTCTTTACAGCCGCCTTGCAGACCTTACAAATTTTAAATTTCTGTCCGCCTGACTCCTGTTCAAAAAGCACTTTAACGTTTCTTCTATTGCAAACCGGGCATACTCCTCTGCCTCGGGCGAATAATTCTCTTATACTCTGACCTCTATGTGGTTTAGACATTTATTTCCCCTTCTCAGTCTTTTTATCATCGCTTTTTTTAGACTTTTTCTTTTCGCTGGTGTCGAGTTTGTAATCGACAAGTTCAAGAATCACAACTTGTGCGGCATCGCCTTTGCGCTCGCCGAGTTTTAAAATGCGCGTATAACCGCCGTTCCTGTCTTTCATTCTGGGAGCGATGTTGGTAAAAAGTTTCGCCACAATCGCTTCATCGAAAAGACGGCTGGAAACAATGCGTCTGTTATGAATATTGTCTTCTTTCGCGCGGGTAATCATTTTCTCCGCCGTTCTGCGAACTTCAAGCGCTTTGGCTTTTGTTGTTTGAATTCTTTCCTGCCTGAACAAAGATGTCACCATGTTGCGGTGAAGCGCCTTGCGATGAGACGCCATCCTGTTCAGCGGGTTAAAACCTCTCTTATGCTTCATTTTCAGTTTCCTTTGCTTTAGTCTCTACACGAGCGTTCTTCAGGACATTCAAATCCGTGATGCCAAGGCTTAAGTTCCATTCTTTAAGTTTTTCCTTGATTTCCTGAAGCGACTTTTTGCCGAAGTTACGCGTTCTTGCAATGTCGTCTTCTGTTTTGCGCGTAAGCTCTCCAATAGTCTTAATATTTGCGTTCTTCAAACAATTTGATGAACGAACCGAAAGTTCAAGCTCCTCAACCGGAGTATTCAATATTTTTTTAACATGATCATTGTCATCGTCAAGATCATCTTCAAGACCGATGTTGTTCTCGTCAAAGTTGATGAACACAGAGAAATGATCCTTTGCGATTTTTGCCGCTTCCGCGAGCGCGTCTTCGGGTTTAATAGTTCCGTCAGTCCACACTTCAAGAACAAGTTTATCGTAATCGTTGCGCTGTCCTACGCGTGTGGATTCAACATTGAACTTAACCTTTTTAACAGGCGAGAAAATCGCGTCCACGGGAATAGTGTTAATAACTTCGATATATCTCTCGTTTACTTCGGACGGCACATAACCTCTTCCAAGATCGATTTGAACCTCAAATCTGATACTGGCGTTATCCATTAAAGTCATAATATGCTGACCTGTGGAAAGCACTTCCACCTGTCCGGGTCTCGCGAAATCATCGCTCTTTATTTCATGTTTGCCTGACCACTCATAAAGAAGAACATCCTGTTCGGTTTCAGGCGGCAGTCTAAGGCGGATTTGCTTGAGGTTATTAATCACTTCGAGGGTATCTTCCACAATATTGGGAATCGTTTCAAATTCGCTGGATACATTGTGCGTTGTACCGTTGGCTTGTATGGATTCAATCTTTACGGCAGTAATCGCGTATCCTTGAATCGAGGAAAGTAAAACTCTGCGTAAAGTATTACCGACTGTTGTTCCAAAACCCGGTTCAAACGGAGCGGCAATAAATTTACCGTAATTCTGACTGAGATCACCGTGCTCTAATGTAAAACTTTTAGGGCGTTTAATGCCTTGCATAAGGTTCTTACGGGCCATGATCACTCCTATTTAGAATATAATTCGATAATCATTTGTTCCTTAATATCACCAAGGTCTGTGATATCGCTTCGGCGCGGAGCCGCAAGGAACTTCCCTTTCATCGCATCGGGATCAAGGCTAAGCCATGGCATAACGCCTGATTTGCCAAACTCGCGCAATGCGTCCTTAATTACTGTCATGTTCTTGCTTCCTTCCGCTACGCCGATTTCATTCTCCGCTTTTACAAGATAGGAAGGAATTGTGATCTTTTCGCCGTTCACGAGAATATGACCATGCAAAACAAGCTGACGAGCCTGGCTTCTTGACGAAGCAAAGCGCATTCTGTATACGACATTATCAAGACGTCTTTCGAGTAACATAAAAAGGTTTTCGCCTGTGATACCGGGCATTCTTTGCGCGCGATCAAAGAAAAGACGGAACTGCTTTTCCTGCATTCCGTAAATTCTTTTAAGCTTTTGCTTTTCGCGTAACTGAACGCCGTAGTCGGATCTCTTGCCGGGACGGGATTTGGGATCCTTGCCCGGAGCGGCGCGTTTTTTATTCATCGGGCACTTATCGCTTTTGCAGCGGTTCCCTTTGAGCATCAACTTTTTCTGTTCTACACGGCACATTCTGCAAACAGGGCCTGTGTATCTAGCCATAACTTTTCTCCTGTTATCCGCTTATATGCGGCGGGTTTTTCTTGGTCTGCAGCCGTTATGAGGAATGGGAGTAACATCGCTTATCGATTTTACTTTAATTCCCATAACGCCGAGCTGACGTATTGCCGACTCTCTTCCGATGCCGGGTCCTTTAATAAACACATGAACTTCGCGAAGCCCTGCCTGCAGCGCTTTGGCGGCGGCAGTTTCGGTTACTGACTGCGCGGCAAACGGAGTCGATTTTTTCGCTCCCCTGAATTGCAGCATACCCGAACTTGCCCAGGAAACAGTGTTTCCCATAAGGTCGGTAATTGTAACAATCGTATTGTTGAAGGTTGCCTGAATATAGACATTTCCTTCATATACCGATTTTTTCTCTTTCTTCTTTTTTGCAGCAGCTGCCACTTATGTCCTCCAATTACTTCTTTTTACCGGCAACGGTCTTTTTCTTACCTTTGCGGGTGCGTGCATTTGTTCTTGTGCGCTGACCGCGAAGAGGAAGCCCCTTACGATGCCTTAAGCCGCGGTAACATCCGATATCCATAAGCCGTTTAATGTTAAGCGCAACTTCGGTGCGAAGGCGGCCTTCAACCTTATAATCGCTTTCGATGATATTTCTCAGTTCGTTTAATTCTTCCTGAGAAAGATCATTCATAAGCCTCATTGGATCGAGTTTTGCCTTTGCGACAATCTCATCCGCGCTCGACCTTCCGATTCCGAAAATGTAGGTCAATGCGATATTAACATGTTTATTCGGGAGGTCAACTCCCACAAGACGCGCCATATAACCTCTACTTCGTGCGCTCTGAACGCACAATAAAATCAAAAATGAAACGAAGTTTCATTATATCTCCTTCTTAGCCTTGTTTCTGCTTATGTTTGGGATTCTGACAAATAATGCGAATAATCCCATTTCGTTTAATTACTTTGCATTTATCGCAAATGGGCTTCACGCTGGTCCTGACTTTCATTTCAAATTCTCCTCTGTAAGCTATGGTTGTAACAAGCCGCAGCTGTTACAAATTCCGTCCGCGTAATTTTCCGCGTTTGACCAGACCTTCATGGTGGTGCATTTTTAACAATCCCTCTATCTGGCTCATGGTATCAAGACCAACGCCTACCATAATGAGAAGCGATGTACCGCCCATTAGATACGCGACAGAAGAAGGAAACTTAAAAGCCCATGTAATAAAGGTCGGAATGACCGCTATCAGGGCAAGATACAATGAACCGGGAAGCACAATGCGGTTTAAGATTTTGGTCAGATACGATTCAATATGTTCAGACCTAATTCCCGGAATGGAACCGCCGTTCTCCCGAATCTGTTTTGCTATTTCTATGGGGTTAAGAGTTACCTGTGTATAGAAATAAGCAAAGAATACGATAAGAAGCACATACAATATTGTATAAAGACTTCCCTGCGGATTTAACAGTCTAGCCGCTGTCGCAAGCCACGCGACATTGCCGCCGACAGTCTGCGCAATCTGCAATGGGAACATCAATATTGACGAAGCGAAAATGACAGGAATAACGCCTGACGGATTAATCTTAAATGGAATATAAGTATTCTGCGCTCCGTACATTTTCCTGCCGACAACGCGCTTTGCGTAATTAACGGGAATCTTTCTTTGCCCTTGCTGTTCAAAAACAACCAGAGCGACAACCGCGACGAACATTACAAAAACGATAATGACAAACACAGGGTTTAAGTCTCCCCTTCTCATCATACCGAACAATTCATAAATCGCCTGAGGCATACGCGCAACGATACCGGCGTAGATTAAAAGCGATATGCCGTTGCCGACGCCGCGCTTTGTTATCTGCTCGCCCATCCACATGAGGAACATCGTTCCCGTAGTAACCGTAAGCATTGCGATCAAAGTAAAGGGAAGAATCCCGATAAAAAGAAGGTTATCCACGCTGCGTGAAATCGCCTGAGCGTACTGGGTAACAGCGTAAGACTGAACAAGGCAGACAACTACGGTTCCGTATCTCTGCCACTTTTGAATTTTTTTGCGTCCGCCGTCTTCCTGAGAAATCTTTTTAAGACTCGGGAAAACGATTAAAAGAAGCTGCATGATAATCGACATTGAAATGTAAGGCATAATACCAAGCATGAATACAGAGAAGTTAGAGAACGCGCCGCCTGCGAAAAAGTCGAGGTAATCGACTATCGGATTTCCGGTATTAGACATATCAGTAAAATACCGTGATAATTCTCTTACATTGATTCCCGGAATCGGGAATACAGCTCCGATACGGAACACTAAAAGCATTCCCAGAGTGAAGAAAATCCGCTCGCGCAGTTCTTTAATTCTAAACATTCCAATTATTGGATTAGCCATTGCTTATTTACCGCCTGCTTTTGCCGCTTTAATTGCTTTCGCCTTTCTTGCGGCTTTCGCGCCTTGACCCATTTTGTTTTTAGGCCGCGCTTTTTCGGGAAGAGGCATGACAGTTACATCGCCTCCCGCTTTTTCAATCTTTGCTTTTGCCGATGCGGAAATTGCGTCAACTTTAAAGCTAAGTTTTTTTGTAAAATCGCCGTTAGCCAAAACTTTTACAGGATCGGCGCCTTTAATAAGCCCTTTCTTTGAAAGAGTCGCCGCGTCAACAGTTTCACCGGCGTTATAACGTTTTTCGATTTCACCTAAGTTGACGATCTGCCATTCCTGTTTAAACGGATAATTGGAAAAACCTCTGTGCGCAAGGCGTCTGTAAAGCGGCATCTGTCCGCCTTCAAAACCGACGTAGGTCTTGCCGCCCGAGCGGGCTTTCTGTCCCTTGTTTCCCTTTCCGGAAGTTGTTCCGCGTCCGCTGCCTTGACCTCTGCCGACAATTCGTTTCTTTTTGTTTGCGCCTGCAGGGGCGTGCAAATTAAAATCGTGCGCCATTATTTTACATCCTCTACTGATACTAAATGAGAAACAGCTCTCGTCATTCCCTTGATCGCAGGGGTATCTTCCTGCACGGTGCTTGAACCAATCTTGCGAAGCCCCAAAGAGCGAACTGTCGCGCGATGTTTGGGTATCTGTCCGATAGTACTGCGTACAAGGCTTATTTTAATCTTTGCCATATTAACCCCACATATCACTCAGGGACTTGCCCCTGTTTCTTGAAATTGTCCTTGCATCCATCATCTTGGTGATACATTCAAAGGTTGCCTTGACCACGTTATACTGGCTTGACGATCCGATTGATTTGGAGAGAACATCGGTTACTCCGCCCGCCTCCATGATTGCGCGTACAGGACCTCCGGCGATAATACCGGTACCTGAACGGGCAGGTTTTAAAAGAACATAGGATGATTTAAAGAAGCCTTTTACTTCATGAGGAATCGTTCCGTTTTTAACCGGAAGATGGATCATATTGCGTTTCGCTCTGTCGATACTCTTGCGGATAGCTTCGGAAACATCGTTTGCCTTGCCGAAACCGTAACCGACTTTTCCTTTACGATCTCCGATTACAGTAAGAGCCGAGAATGAGAACCTGCGTCCGCCTTTTACAACCTTCGCGGTTCTGTTGAGTTTAACAAGTTTTTCTACAAATTCTTTTTCAACAGGTTCGCGATCGCCGCGATCTCTGTCGCGTCCTCTGCCGCGTCCTCTGCCTTCGCGCCCGCCTCTGCCTTCACGGCGTCCGCCTTCGTCCGCTACGGTTTCCGTAACATCAGTCTCCTGAGAATCTGCGTCTTTATCTTCGATTGTATCTTCAACCATTGTTTCATCCATATCCTTAGATTTCGCCATCATTCCCCCTAGAAATTGATTCCCGCTTTCCGGGTTCCGTCGGCTAACGCCTTAACAATTCCATGATATAAATATCCGTTGCGATCAAAGACCACTGTTTTGATATTTCTTTCCAACATGCGCTTCCCGACGATTTCACCTAACTGTTCAGCGCCTTTAACCGTCGCCTTGATGTTTTTAAGGTCTTTTTCAAGAGACGAGGCGGAAACAAGAGTGAAACCCTTGCCGTCGTCTATCACCTGAACAGAAAGAGCTCTGTTACTCTTTGTTACGGTCATACGGGGACGCTCCGCAGTCCCGAAGATTCTTTTGCGAATATGAACCTTTCTTCGCAGCCGTTTTCTGTCTTTTTCCAGCATTTTTTGTAACATACTATACCCTATTTAACACCTGACTTGCCGACTTTCCGCCTGATGGTTTCATCCTCATAACGGATTCCCTTGCCCTTGTAAGGTTCGGGTCCTCTCAACTTGCGAACCTGCGCCGCAAATTCTCCGACTCGCTGTTTATCGATTCCTGTAATTGTAATCTTTCCGCCCTGATCAACCGCGACAGAAAGCCCTTCCGGAACCGCGACAAAAATGTCGTTTGAATATCCAAGACTCATGGAAAGAAGTTTTCCTTGAAGCTCCGCTTTGTAGCCGACTCCGTTTACAACCAGTGATTTACTGAAACCGGCTGAAACTCCCATAACCATGTTATTGAGGAGATTGCGGTAAAGACCGTGAAAAGCCTTTGTCTGTTTTTCCTCATCTTTACGGCTGACAACTATTTCCCCGCCCTTGTTTTCAAAGGTTATGATGGGGTGGTATTTTTGTTTAAGTTTTCCTTTCGGACCTTCAACCGACATTTCATCATTCTGAAATGTTACTTTAACTCCCGCCGGAATCTTAACCGGTATTTTTCCGATTCTAGACATAACTATCCCCTACCAAACCGTACAGATAACTTCGCCGCCGACTTTCTTTTCCGCGGCTTTCTTGCCTGTTGTTACACCCTGCGACGTAGAAACGATCAGGGTTCCGTATCCGTTCAATACTCTTGGCATACTTTTGTATCCCATATAAACACGGCGTCCCGGTTTTGACACCTTTTCAATGCCGTGAATAATCGGAGAAGTATTGTCGTCATATTTAAGGAAAACCCGAATCACATTTGATCCTTCCTGATTTGCCTTCTTAAAATTCTTAATATACCCTTCGGTCTTCAATATCTTGACTATCTCAAGCTTAAGCCTGGAGGTGGGAATATCTACTTTTTCGTGTCCTGCCATGCCGGCATTTCTTATTTTTGTCAGCATGTCCGCAACTGGATCTGATACGCTCATCCTAGTCTCCTACCAACTTGATTTTGTAACGCCGGGAATAAGCCCTTCGCTCGCGAGTTTACGAAAGCAAAGGCGGCACATCTCATATTTCCGCAAAAAGCCCCTTGGCCTTCCGCAGATCCTGCAGCGGTTCACCTTCCGTGTCTTGTACTTGGGTGTGCGCTGCGCTTTAATAATCATTGCTTTGCGTGCCATCTTACCTCCTATTTCCTGAAAGGCATTCCAAACTTTGAAAGGAATGCTTTCGCCTCAGCATCGGTTTTTGCCGATGTTACAATTACTACGTTCAATCCGGCGACTTTTTCAATCTTGTCAAAGTCGATTTCCGGAAAAATTATCTGCTCCTGAATACCCATCGAATAATTTCCGCGGCCGTCAAACGCGTTTTGATTTATGCCGTGGAAGTCTTTAACGCGGGGAAGAGCGACATTGACAAGCCTGTCAAAAAACTCGTACATAACAGCTCCGCGCAGAGTCACTTTCGCGCCGATTTCCTGACCTGCTCTGATCTTGAAATTCGCGATACTCTTGCGGGCTTTTGTTTTAACAGCTTTTTGCCCTGTTATCTGAGTCAATGTATTTATTGCCGCATCTAAAAGTTTTTTATCCTGTAATACTTCGCCTACACCCATACTTACAATGATTTTTTCAAGCTTAGGTATCTGCATATTGGATTTATAACTAAACTCCTTGAACATTTCGGGAGCTATCTGCTCTTTATAAATTGTTTTTAACCGGGGTACGTAATTCTTTGACATTATAAGACCTCCCCGCATTTTTTACAGAACCGCGCTTTTTTATCGCCATCGGGCTTGCTGCCTATGCGCGTGGGTCCGCATTTTTTGCATACAATCATCAGGTTGGAAGAATGAATGGCGGCTTCGATCTCGATTATTCCGCCGCGATCGTTTTGTTTTCTTTTCTTCTTTGCCTTCTTAACCATATTTACGCCTTCAACAAGAACACGATCCGCGTCACGTGCAATTTTTAAAATTCTGCCGCGTTTTCCCTTGTCCTTCCCGGCGATAACTTCGACTGTATCTTCTTTTTTGAGCTTGAATTTATGCAATGCTTCAGCCATAACTACTCCTATAAACCAAAGGTTATAATACTTCCGGGGCGAGAGAAACGATTTTCATAAATTCGCTCTTTTCCCTCAACTCGCGCGCGACAGGACCAAAAATACGCTTACCCTTTGGATTTAACGCAGCGTCAATAATAACGCAGGCGTTATCATCAAACCTGATATATGTTCCATCGGGGCGGCGGTATTCTTTATGCGTCCGCACAATAACCGCTTTTTCAACAGTGCCTTTTTTAATTGTCGATGTAGGCAGCGCTTCTTTAACCGCCACTACAACAATATCGCCAATGCCGGCATACCTGCGTTTGCTGCCGCCCAGAACTTTGATGCACTGAACCAGTTTGGCGCCTGAATTATCTGCCACATTCAGGAAGCTTTCCACTTGAATCATCTTATCACCCTTCCTTATTTGGCTCTTTCTAAAACTTCAACAAGCTTCCAGCATTTTTCTTTGCTGATCGGCCTGCATTCAATTACCCGAACTCGGTCGCCGACTTTTGCGTCGTTCTTTTCATCGTGCGCCTTAACTTTTTTTGAGCGCTTGATGTATTTCTTGTAAAGAGGATGAAGAGTTAAAGTTTCGATTGAAACTACAATTGTCTTTTCCATCTTGTCGCTCTTTACCATTCCGATAAATTCTTTCTTGCCGCTTTTGGCAGCCGCAGTCTGCGTAGCCATCATTTAACCCCCGCCGCTTTCGTTTCTGCTCTTTCGTGCGCGTGAATCAAGGTGTTGAGTCTGGCAATCTGCCTTCTTAACGTACGTTTTTGCAGAGGATTATCTACGTGTCCGATAACTATTTTAAAACGGAAATCCATGTACTTCTTTTTGAGTTCGTCACGTTTAGCTTTCATTTCCGCATATGACAGATTCTTAAATGAATGTTTCACAGTTCCCCCTAAGCTCCAAGTTCCATTTCAGAGCGGGCGACAAATTTTGTCTTAATCGGCAGTTTTGATCCTGCCAATGCCATCGCTTCCTCAGCCATGCTGCGCGTAATACCGCCGCCGAGCTCGAACATAACCGTTCCCGGTTTTACTACCGCTACCCAATATTCGGGAGCGCCTTTTCCTTTACCCATGCGGGTTTCCGCCGGTTTCTTTGAAAACGGCTTATCGCAGAAAATGCGTATCCACATTTTGCCGCCGCGTTTTACATGGCGGTTAATCGCGACACGAGCCGCTTCGATTTGCCTGTTTGTGATCCACATCCTGTCCAAAGCAACAAGGGCAAAATCGCCGAATACAACATTGTTGCACCTTGTGGCATTGCCGGGCATGTTGCCCCTTTGCACCTTTCGGCGCTTTACACGTTTTGGACTCTGCATAATTATTAACTCCTGGCAGGAGCTCTGTCCCTTCGTTTGCGGACAAGAGCGCCTGCGTCTTCTTTCTGTTCTTTTCCGTACTTCATGCCGTTGTAAACCCAAACCTTTACGCCAATTGAGCCAAAGGGTGTGTGCGCTTCGGAAAAACCATAGTCGATATCGGCGCGAAGAGTATGAAGAGGAATGCGTCCCTCTTTCGCTTCTTCAGTGCGCGACATTTCCGCGCCGCCAAGGCGTCCTGAAAGGCGAACCTTTACGCCTTGAGCGTTGCCTTTTTTAATCGCGTTTGTAATCGCCTGCTTCATTGTGCGCCTGAAAGATGAACGCGCTAAAAGCTGGCGCGCGATATTCTGCGATATAATCTGCGCATTGTTGTCGGCATTGCGCACTTCTTTAATTTTGATCTGTACTTTTTTGTTTACTTTTTTCTGTAAATCGTTGCCGATCTTTTCGATATTCGCGCCCTTAACGCCGATGATTACGCCGGGACGCGCGGTATGAATTGTAATTGTGATTCTTTGCGGATGGCGGATAATTTCCAGCTCCGCGATATCGGCGCCTTTTGTCTCGGGCATATCCATGATGAGCTTTCGAAGATACAAATCCTCGTGAAGCGCATCGACATATTCCTTGGGATCAACATACCAGCGTGAACCCCAGGTTTTATTAATTCCGATTCTCAGCCCTGTTGGATTTACTTTCTGTCCCATTATTTAGCCGCCTTTTTGGACGCGGTTTTAGCCGCAGCTTTATCAGCAGGTTTTTCACCTTTGGAAGCCGCAGTTTCAGCCGCAGCTTCGTCAACCACTACAGTAATGTGGCACATTCTCTTTAACTGCATATCCGCGCGCCCTCTGCCGCGGAACCAAATTCTTTTAAGACGCGGTCCATCGTCAATATAAATCTCCTTAACATAAAGCATGTCTTCGTCGAGTTTCTTGTTATCTGAAAGAGCGTTGCTCGCCGCGGACTTGACTGTCTTGCGTATGAGTTTGGCGCCCTTGTGCGGCATATTTTCCAGAATGGAAATCGCTTCGGGATATGTCCTTCTGCGTACCAAATCCGCAACCGGTCTGATCTTGTAAGGAGAGCCGATTAGGAATCTGCTGATTGCTTTATAACCTGATTTCTCTTTCATAATCCCGCCTATTTTGCCGCAGCCTTTTTATCAGAGCCCGAATGCCCGCGGAAAATTCGCGTAGGAGCGAACTCGCCGAGCTTATGGCCTACAAGGTTTTCCGTGATATACACGGGAACCCATGTTTTACCGTTGTAAACGGAAATCGTTCCGCCAACCATTTCGGGAATAATTGTTGAACAGCGGGAATAGGTTTTAATCATTTTCCTTTCCCCGGACTTGCTCAATTCCAATACCTTTTTATACAGGCTCTTTTCTATGAAAGGACCCTTCTTTACAGATCTTGACATACTCCCTTCCTACTTCTTTTTGCCCCGGCTGACAATAAACCTTGATGAAGGTTTATGCTTTTTGCGGGTCTTATATCCCTTAGTCGGCTGACCCCAGGGAGTAACAGGGTGGATACCCTTGCTTCTTCCTTCGCCGCCGCCGTGCGGATGATCAACAGGATTCATAGACATACCGCGGACAGACGGGCGGACGCCCAGCCATCTTTTTCTGCCCGCTTTGCCAAGCGTTGTGTTCATGTGGTCTTCGTTTCCTACGCTGCCGATTGTCGCATAACACTTTTTGAACACCATTCTCATTTCGCCCGACGGAAGTTTTACGGTAACATAGTCGCCTTCCTTCGCGGCGATAAGAGCCGTGGTTCCCGCAGAGCGCACAAGCTGTCCGCCCTTTCCAAGCGTTAGTTCGATATTATAAACGGAGAAACCTAATGGAATGTTCTCTAAGGGAAGCGCGTTCCCGGGCTCGATTGGAGCGTCGGGACCTGAAATTACTTTCGCGCCGACTTTTAATTCTCTTGGAGCGATGATATATCTCTTCTCACCGTCTTTGTAAAAAATAAGAGCGATGTTCGAGCTGCGGTTCGGATCGTATTCTAAACATTCCACTTTGCCCGGTACGCCGATCTTATCGCGTTTAAAATCAATCTCGCGGTATTTACGTTTGTGTCCGCCGCCTTTGTGGCGCACGCTGATGCGTCCGAATGAATCACGTCCAGAGCCTTTCTTTTTTCCTTTTGTAAGGGTTTTTTCAGGTTTGTTGCCTGAAAGTTCTGAGTAATCAAGACTTGTGTACTGACGCATACCCGGCGTTATCGGTTTATATGTTTTAATTGCCATAATTTTTTACCTTACACGCCTTCGAAGATCGTAATCTTCTCTTCTTTAGGAATTTTAACAATCGCCTTCTTCCATGTGGAAGTATACCCTTGCCGGTAGCGAAGTTTTTTGGGCTTACCGCCGACAACCATTGTTGTACAGGAAATCGGATGCACATTGAATAATTTGCTTACAGCTTCCTTTATCTGTATTTTAGTAGCGGATTGAGCCACTCTAAAAACATATTTTCCTTCTTCGCGGAGCTGATTTGCTTTCTCGGAAAGCACAGGCGCGATCAAAATATCTTCGTGCTGCATCATTTCGCTGCCTCCTGTGCCCCGTAAAACTCGTTAAGACTTTTCGCGGCGGTTTCAAGTATTAAAACCTGACGACCGTAGAAAAGCTCATGCGCTTCCAATCTGTTATAGGAAAGATATTTAACCCAGGGAATATTCGCCGCGGCGCGTTTGATCTTAGGATCATCATCTTTAAGGATTAATACTGTGCGGCTTCCGGGTTCAAAATTATCAAGTAATTTTGCAAGGTCTTTTGTTTTTCCTGAATCAATGGAAAAATCTTCGATTATTTTTAATGTGTCGCTTTGCGCTTTCAAACTGAGAATAGCTTTTAACGCTTGACGTTTTGCTTTCTTTGGCATTGCGTAGGAAAAATCTCTTGGCTTGGGACCGAAGATTGTTCCGCCGCCTACAAGAATCGGCGATTTTTTATCGCCTCTTCGCGCGCGTCCTGTTCCTTTTTGTTTGTACGGTTTCGCGTTTGAACCATGGACTTCGGCGCGTCCTTTTGTGCTTGCCGTTCCCATGCGTCTGTTCGCAAGCTCATTATTAATCGCGTACCAGATTAAATCATCGTTTACAGGCAAGCCGAAAACATTATCGTCGAGAACCATGGTACGCAGTTCTTTGCCTTCTTTTGAATATACTTTACAGTTCATGGTTATCATCCCTTCTTGACCGCAGAGCGGACAAACACAAGACCCTTGTTAATGCCGGGAACTGCGCCGCGAACCATAATGAGTTGCTTTTCAGGATCTGTTTTTACAACTCTAAGGCTTAATACCGTTACATTTTCCCGTCCCATTCTGCCGGGGAGCTTTCTGTTTTTGAAAGTCCTGTGCGGATAGGTGTTCTGTCCTGTGGAACCGGGTTCACGGTGAAATTTGGAGCCGTGCGTTTTGCGTCCGCCTCCAAAACCATATCGCTTAACAACGCCCTGGAAACCTTTGCCTTTGCTCATGCCGCTGACATCGACATATCTGACGCCGTCCAGCACTTCAAGACCGAGGGAATCTCCAACGGCAACTTCTTTTTCAAAATCGCGCAATTCGCGGATTTTTTTCTTGGGTGAAATGTTTTCAGGAAACTGACCGGCATCTGCTTTTGTTAGGCGATTTTTCTTTGCTTCGTCGATACCGACAACAACCGCCGCATAACCGTCTGCGTCCTTTGTTTTTGTGGCAATGACGACATTCGGATCGATCCTTAAAACCGATACCGGCAGCAAGTTGCCTGATTCGTCAAAAACCTGAGTCATTCCTACCTTTCTGGCATACAGCCCTAACATTGTAGTACCCCGTTACACGCACGCTATTCAGGGGAAACCCCGGAACCGTCTACGTTTAATACAAAAACAAACGTTTTTGTTTGTCGCGCAAATAAGCGATGTTTAAATGCCGCTTATTTATTGCTTAATCTCTACATCAACGCCTGCGGGAAGTTCCAGTTTCATTAAAGAATCCATAACCTCGGCAGACGGATTGACAATATCGATCAATCTTTTGTGAGTCCGCATTTCAAATTGTTCGCGGCTCTTTTTATTAACATGAGGCGAACGCAGAACGGTCACCTTATTAATCCTTGTCGGCAGCGGAATCGGCCCTGTCACTTTCGCTCCGGCTTTTCGCACAGCCGCGGCGATAGATTTCGCGCTCTGATCAATTAATTCGACATCAAAACCGCGCAGCCTTACGCGTATTCCTTCCTTTGCCATCATTCCTCCGTTAGTCTGACCACCTGACCACCTAGCTTAAGCGGTCAGGTAAGCAGATATTTTCCTACTCGATAATCTCTGTAACCTGACCGGAGGCAACAGTTTTGCCGCCTTCGCGAATAGCAAAGCGAAGACCTTTTTCCATGGCAATCGGGTGGATAAGTTCGCCGATGACTTCAGAGTTATCGCCGGGCATTACCATTTCCTTGCCTTCGGGAAGTTTTACAGTTCCTGTAATGTCTGTTGTGCGGAAATAGAACTGAGGTCTGTAACCTGTAAAGAAGGGGCTGTGACGTCCGCCTTCTTCTTTTGATAAACAATAAATCTGACCTTTGAATTTGCTGTGAGGCGTAATTGAACCGGGCTTTGCGAGAACCTGTCCGCGTTCAACTTCTTTTTTATCGATACCGCGAAGAAGTGTGCCGACATTATCGCCTGCCTGCGCTTCATCGAGTAATTTATTAAACATTTCGATACCTGTGATAACAGTTTTCTTTGTGGGTTTAATACCGACAATTTCAACTTCTTCGTTAAGCTTAAGAACACCGCGTTCAACTTTTCCGGTTACGACTGTGCCGCGTCCCTGAATTGTGAATACGTCTTCGATCGGCATAATGAAGGGCTTGTCTGAATCGCGTTCCGGGTCGGGGAAGTATGAATCCATCGCAGCAAGAAGCTCGTCGATACATTTTGTCGCTTCCGCGTTATCAGGTTCTGACATCGCTTTGAAAGCTGAACCTTTAATAATCGGAGTTTTGTCGCCGGGGAAACCGTTTGCTGTAAGAACATCTTTTACTTCTTCTTCTACAAGTTCGCAAAGTTCAGGATCGTCGAGAAGATCGATCTTGTTGAGGAAAACGATCATGTGAGGAACGCCTACCTGACGGGCGAGAATGATGTGCTCGCGTGTCTGGGGCATAACCGAGTCAGGAGCCGAAACAACGAGAACAGCGCCGTCCATCTGAGCGGCGCCTGTGATCATGTTCTTGATATAGTCGGCGTGTCCGGGACAGTCGATGTGCGCATAATGGCGCTTGTCTGATTGATACTCAAGGTGACGGGTATTGATTGTAATACCGCGGGCTTTTTCCTCCGGGGCATTGTCAATATCATCGTAATTCATTACCTTGTCGCCAAATTTTCTGGCGCAGTGCATGGTAATAGCCGCAGAAAGAGTGGTCTTGCCGTGATCGACGTGACCAATCGTTCCAACATTCATGTGGATCTTTGTTCTATTAAATTTATCCTTTGCCATTTGTGTCCTCCTTAATGAACACTTAATTATTTTCATCGCACAGACACTGTCTGTACACACCGTATATGTACATACGTACATTTATACATCGCAAACGGTAATTCAAAATTACCTTTTTATTAGGGGGGAAACGAATAACACAAGCGGCGCTTGTTTCAAGCATTGCCTGTAGCGGAAAATCAGCGGTCAATCGCGGCAGTAGCAGCGTTCGCAATATCCACATCGTTCCACCTTTCTCGTTTAAAGCATACCTGCCTGTAACGAGCGGTTTGGAAACAAACCATAATTCTATATCTTCGCCGGTTACACCTACCAGCGATAATGGGCAAATGCCTTGTTAGCTTCTGCCATTTTGTGGGTATCCTCTTTCTTTTTGAAAGCGGTACCGGTGTTATTATATGCATCAAGAAGTTCCGCCGCAAGACGGTCTCCCATGCCTTTTCCAGAACGGGCTCGCGCTGCGCTGATAACCCAGCGCATTCCAAGAGCTTCGCGCCTTGTTTCCCGAATTTCTACGGGAACCTGATAAGTCGCGCCGCCGACACGCCTCGACTTTACTTCTATTACAGGCTTTACATTATCTAAAGCTTTTAAGAAAACTTCAAGGGGTTCTTTCTCGGTTTTTGCCTGAAGAACATCAAGCGCCTCATGGATGATTCTGAGACCGAGAGAGCGCTTACCCTCCCACATCATCCTGTTTACAAACTTGGAAACCACAACACTGTTATATTTCGGATCCGGCAAAATGCCTCGGTCTATCGTCTTTTTCTTTCTTCCCATACCTATACCTTAAGCCTTTGGTCGTTTTGCGCCGTATTTAGAGCGTCCGCGCTTGCGATCCGCCACGCCCAAAGTATCCTTTGCGCCGCGAATAATGTGATAACGCACACCGGGGAGGTCTTTAACACGTCCGCCTCTCACCAGAACTACCGAGTGTTCTTGCAAATTGTGTCCGATTCCGGGGATATAAGCGGTAACTTCCGTGCCGTGAGAAAGGCGCACACGGGCTACTTTACGCAGAGCTGAATTCGGCTTTTTAGGTGTAACAGTCATTACACGGGTGCAAACTCCCCTTTTTTGAGGGCAGGATTTTAAAGCCGGGGATTTCGTTTTGGTCGTAATTTTCTGGCGACCTGAACGAACCAATTGATTAATTGTTGGCATTCGTCAAAAACTCCTTACGCATCTTTAGAACCATGGTTCTTAGAACCTTAAGGTTCCGCACAGACAGCTCTAGACTGTCTGTTCCCCTTAAGAAAAATAAAGGGGTGAAGTCAAAATTTATATAAAATGGGAAAAAATGTCAAGTAGGAAGTTAATCTTTTTAATTTATTTTTTACATATGATTGGTTAGGAAGATGTTCGCGCAGAAACTCTGAGGCGCAGAGATCACGGAGGAAATTAACAAGAAAAAGGCGCTTGTGGAAAAGTTGTGGATAAATGGGTGTCTTCTATCCCTATAATAGCTCAGAAAAATTTCGAAGGACGACCGGCTACTAACGAAAACCCACAGCAGATTAATTTTCAATTTACAAGTTATACAGGAAGTGCAACAGAAACTTCCAGTGTCAACAAAAATTTCTACTTACTAAACTCAGGTTCGATTCTGTTTGGAGTTAATTACATGTTTTAATGCAGGGCTGTTAAGAGACACCGCATTTTTTATATTAAGTTTTTCCGATAGTTGAAAATATTCTAGAATAGAGTGTATCATGAAAGCTATGACGTTTAAGCGGTGCATCCTTGTCTGCTATTTACTCTCTTTTTTACTACTTTCCTGCGCTAACAATAATACTGTTAAAACCTCTGATGATTTTGATTTAAACGTACAGGCTCAGGTTCAAGAACAAAAAATGGTTCTTTATGACGGACCTCCTATGCATATATTTTTCCATCCGCTTGTCGCAAGACCTGAAACGGCTTTCAGAAACATCAGGTACAGAGAGCATTTTTTGGAATGGTATGTTACAGCATCTGAATACAGAAAAATCCTTGATGAAATTTACGCGAAGAATTATGTGCTGGTGGATATAAACGAAGTATACGAAGTTATCAATACGGAAAACCGCGTCAGAGTCGTTTACAAAAATACATTTGTCCCGGAAGGGAAAAAACCTATGATAATATCCATTGATGATTTGAGTTATTATGATATTGTCAGAAGAAACGCTTCTGTGCATAAACTTGTAATTGATAATAACGGGAATATCGCGGCGTGGACGGATAACAGAAACGGAGGCGAAATATCCTACAATTTGGATGTTGTAACATATCTTGAAGAGTTTATAAAAAAACATCCTGATTTTACTGTGCGCGGCGCAAGAGGCATTATCGCGCTTACCGGTTTTGAAGGCGTGCTGGGTTACGCGACACATAAAATTAATGACGCGGGATACGAAGAAGAAAAACAAAAAGCGGTTTTAGTTGTTAATAAATTAAAACAATTAGGATGGCGTTTCGCGTCACATAGCTGGGGTCATCCTCATTTGCCTGAAATTCCGATAGAACAGTTTATTTCGGACGCCGACCGCTGGGACAAAGAAGTCCGCCCGATTTTAGGCGATACAAACCTTTATATTTACCCGTACGGCGAGGGAGTTGAAGGAAACGAAGAAAAACACAGGATTTTACGAGATAAAAAATTTAATGTATTTTTCGGAGTGGGAAGCGGCACCGGACACAAGGAAGGAAGGAGCTACATTTATTTTGACAGAAGAAATATTGACGGCGTTTATTTCAGAATATATAAAAACAGAAAAGACCGTCTTTTTGATATTGAAAATGTTATTGACGCGGCGCGTCCGGAATAAGAAAGAATGCAGACTATGAAAATAAGAATGGATTTACTTATTAAAACAATTGCGATGGCTCTTGACTCGGTTGAAAAAGAACTATTGGGCGCCAGCACTAATCACGGGAAACGAATTGCGGTTCTTTGCGCTAAAATGGGAAAAATATCGGGAAAAAACACGGAAGAAATATTAGGATTAACAAATTGCGCTCTTTTGCATGACAACGCGCTCACTGAATATATTCTTGCGGCAAAAGAAAGCGGTCATTATGATTCGACCATGAAAAAACACTGCGAGTTCGGTCAGAGAAATGTTGATGCCTTGCTGCCTGATTCAAACATTAAAAATTTTATTTTATATCATCATGAACGCGTTGACGGAAAGGGACCTTTTGGAATACGCGAAGATGAGTTTCCTTTAGAAGCGCAGTTGATAGCTATCGCGGATTCAATTGATGTCGCTTTTCATTTGCAAACATTAAAACAGGATAAGTTTGGCAATGTTGTGCGGACAATCAAAGATGAAACCGGTAAAAAATACGGTAAAACTGCAGCTCAAATGATGCTGGAGATTTCAGATTGGTCTATGATTGAATCGCTCAGAGACGATGTAATAGATAAAACCGCCGAAAATGTTTTAACACCATGGACTGTCGATATAAAGGATCATGTTATTTTGAATCTTGTAAATTTTATAACAAGAATAATCGACTATAAATCTGTTTTTACAAAACATCATTCAACCGGTATCGCGAATATGGCTTGGTATATGAGTGAATATTATAAATACTCCAAGGAAGAAAAATTGAAATTGTATCTTGCCTCGGCTCTTCACGATATAGGAAAACTTGAAACCCCGACAGCGATTTTAGAAAAACCCGGAAAATTGACAGATGAAGAATTTATAATTATTAAGGAACACGCGCGCCATACGCATGAACTTTTAAAAGACATTGAAGGCTTTGAAGATATTTACAGATGGGCTTCTTTTCATCATGAAAAATTGAATGGAACCGGCTATCCTTTCGGCAAAAGCGCCGGCGAACTGGATTTTAATTCAAGGCTTATGACCTGTATCGATATTTATCAGGCGGTCAGCGAAAAACGCCCCTATCACCCGCTGCGGGATTTAAACTCAACATTGCAGATAATGTATAGGATGACGGATGAAGGCGCGATAGACAAAAACATTGTAAACGATATATCAATAGCAATGGCGCCTTTTGACGGGATAGACCTTCCTTCGCCTGATATACGGGAATGAATAAATTAAATATCTCACACAAAGAGCGCTAAGGGGCACAGAGAGAAAATGAGATTACCTCATGCCGTTCATTCTCTGAATCGAACCGTCCGGCAGGTAAATTAGTTCGGTTACTTTCATGCTTCGAAGGTGATCCACTCCGCCTGAAGGACGGGAATCGTGATAAAACAAATACCACTTTCCTTTATGCTCTACTATTGAATGATGGGTCGTCCAGCCGATTACAGGAGTCAGAATAACGCCACGATATGTAAACGGTCCGTAAGGATTATCGCCTGTCGCATAACATATATTATGAGTGTCGCCCGTTGAATAAGAAAAATAATAAACGCCGTTGTATTTGTGTATTATTTATACCCAGATATGACCTATAAATTATAATTAAAAATGAAATATTAAAAGAAGAAATTTGGTATGTATTGAGAGTGTGAAGAGCAGGTATTTCAGGGTAATAACTCTTGAAAATGATCCAATAAAAAAGATTCGAAGCCGCCGATGTTTCCGCAATATGTACAGGATGAAGAGTCAAAAAAAGATGGCTCGGAGTCTTTAAATATTGATTTATCCGGCTGAAACTGATTAGAGCAGCCTGCCATATTCCCTGAGGCGTACATCGTGGTTACAGATTTAATTAATTCTCTGTTTGGATATACAGTTCTAGGTTGATTTGGTTTATTATAATACTGATAATCAAAACAGACATGAGCTATATTTCTGTCCTTACAGTATTCTTCTTTCTCTTGCCAATTATCATTCGGGTTTTTTAATATCAGGATTAAATCATAATATTCAGGAAATGGTTTGTCTTTATGCCAAGCCGCTATTCGTTTGAAATTTTTACTTTCAGGGATAGATCGGCTTCCATTAGTTTTTATTAATCCCTTGTATCCTTTTTCGGTAAGAGCCGGAATCAGCGTTTTAATTTCAGGATACATTCCAGGCTCACCGCCGCTTATCTCGATATAATTTTCTTTTGGATCCAGATATTTATCAAGCCACTTTAATAAAATTTCGTTTGTTAGGGCGTTATATCTGTTACCGTTTTCATCCAAGGCGTCCGGTTCATAAGTCCATTTTTTCATCGGACACTCAATACAGGAGTAGTTGCAAGATTGGTAAACGAAAAGATAAAATATATTCAATAATTAACTTGCCTTTAATACGACATACCAATATGCATTTAATGATGATGTTATTTCGTATGTATTGCCAATTGTTTGCATATGCGCAAATTGCGATATATCTATTTCAGTGTGCCCATAGTTCGGGGATGTAGAATATATTCGTTGAGTTTCTTGGATGACCCCATTCATTTTAAAATAGTAATCAATATATCCGTTTGGAAATAACAAACCATTGCAACCCATTATAACCCTAGTATTCCAGCCCATAAATTCAGGAGAAGTTATGTTTACAATATTTTCCACGAAATAGATTTGCTTATCTATTGGTTTAATTCTTTGTAATATTTTAATAGTTGCATATTCAGACACAGAGAGACCGGTTGCTCCGTATGCTCTTACTGTAATATCTCCCATTACTGCGTTATTATTTACCGTCAATTGTCCCGAAGTATTAAGAGAAATTCCTGTAAAATCACCTGAAGCTAAAGCCCAATAAACAGGAGTTGTCTGTACCGGGAGCATTACAGCAGTTAATTGTACTACACCGGAGCCGGGCATAATAGTCAGCGGAGTATATATAATTTTAATTGTTCGCCTATCCCTTTCAAGCAACAGAGCTGCCGCGTCATTAGAATCACCCATATAAAGTTTTACCGTATTATCGAACTGATATAGATATAAAGCTCCTTTCTGTAACTCCGATTGATTCGGAGTTAAATCAGTATCTGATACAGCTGCTATATCCGCTTTTTTCTCGAATAGTTCGTTAATGGCGCCAAACGCGGTTTTTGCGGCTGTCTTTAGCGTTTCGCGAGCCGCTCCAAACCATGACCATACGCCGCCTGATAATAATAAATTACCGCTGTTTTCATTCGGTTCAATATCGGTTTTTTTTGGCGTACCCCATGTGCCGGGTACAGGACCTGCGGTTAAAATCATCCCTGCCATATCAGCAGATGCCGCAAGTTGATAATCGCCCAGATTAATTACCCTATGATTTCCCCATGTGATATTTTGATTACCGTCAATAAATGTTATGTACCATTCAGCGGGAACTCCTCCAAGTGTTTCATCTTCAAGTACAGTTGTATAATTGCCGACTTCAGGAGTTTGCCAGCCAAGCGCTTCCGCTTCGGCGATTGTTAACGGCAGATCCGCGTGAGTTTGCACAGCGTTATGCTGCACTGTTTCATTACCGGATGGAGATGTCGATGTCGTTGTTATTTCAACAGTCGCGCTATCTATTTCTCCTGCATATACTCCTATTGTGCCTGCAATATCATTTATCAGAGTTTTACCTGATATAAAAATTGTTTCAGTCGAAAAAAGGCTTTTTTGAACTTGTGTCGAACCTCCAAAAACCCTTGTAAGCAATGCTCCGGTTAAACGAATCATCTTTACGCCGTTAAGCGTATCGTTAGTTTGCTGTATTTTGTGATCCAGATTCAGGATATCTCCCTGCAGCATTTGTACTTCGTCATCAATACGTTTTGATAAAATGCTATTCCCTTTTTCACGTTCTAAGGCTTCGGTTTCTACAGCCGAATTTACAGCATTGCCTAGCTCTTCTGTGAGCCTTTCATCTTCAGATATACGCTTTGTTGTCTCCTTGGCAATCATTTCGTGGGCGGAGTAAATTCCGTCCTCGATTTTGTTCATATTTTGAGTGGAAAAAGGCGTTCCGGGCTCTGTTACGGAAGTTGGTTCGTTGTGTAAAATTACTGATTGAGATGTATCGTTTTCTTTGCGGAATCTGCTAAGATTTGAGCCTTTCCGGGCTTTCCAATCGGTTTTAATATATGCCATGACTTTATTATAAATGACATTTATTACAATTGCCCTAAATGGGATAAAGGCATATAATTATAAGAAGAGGTGACTTGTGAAAAAAGCATTATTTTTAATATTATTTTTGAGTATCTCTTGCATCGCATTTTCACAGGAATATAAATTTCCCGCATTTATGGTTGAAGCAAATACCGGTTATGCAATTGGAATAAATTTAAATAGCGCCATGCAGGTTGATTTAAAATTAACATATTTATTCAATAGGTTTGGTTTTATTGTGGAAGCAGGCAGTATATTAACACCTGATAAAGCATCCGTCCATATTTTTCTTGGACCCATGATGGTTTTTATGATTAATGAAAAATGGAGAGTACCTGTTGCATTTGGTTTTGACATGTTTTATGGTAATACATTTTATTATGGAATTGGCGCTATAGCTTCAGCACATTATATATTAACAAAAACAATGTACGCTGGATTGAATCTTGGAATAACTTATGCTTTTAATAATATTTACGATGAATTCATTGGGTATAGAACGATTACTAATGTTTACAATGAAGGTACATTTACACAAACAGTACCTGTTTACGAAACCAAGGATCATTATGGTAGTTATGTTTACTTGAAGTTATCAGCAGTATTTGGTTTCCAATATTAAGAACGTCTAATCCATACTCTAATTGTTGTATTTACAGGTCTAGTTTCTATTCCGCCAACAGAAGATGTATTTGCATTTTTAGAACTCCATGCCATGGAAGCAGCGCTATCGCCACCAAATCCAGCTCCTACAGGAGTATGCGAATACACGTGATTATGCTCTTGTATCATCATATCTTGATTTTGCCCAAAAGAAGCAGCATTTCCGCCTTCGACACGGAAAAATAATCCGGCATACTGTGAACTGATATTTTCCCATACACCTGCAAATATATCTCCAGGAGCAGGCTGTCCTTTTATTTGAAAGTAAACAAATCCAATTGGTAGATATCCTTTTCCATTCACTGTTAAAGAATTCGCATTTATATCAACTCCGCCAATAAGCCCACTGTTGAAGAATGCATTTCCAAGATAATCGATCATCCATCCTTTTTTATTTTCAAGATTAAAATTATCACTTTTAATTACCCCGCCATTCTTTAATGTTATTTTCTGCGCTTCCAGTGTTTCAATAAAAGCATCCATAACAACTAACAATTTTGCAAACACGGCGCCGAACCAAGCAATGTCTCGTGTTAATTCAGGGACTTCAAGTCCATCCTTAAAACAACGCATATATAAATCGGAATGTGTCTCCGGCGAGCGAAATTCCCATACATTCCCCGTCCACTGGAAAACACTGCCGGCGGACTTACTGTTTATCGAAGCGATACCAAGAACATAATCTCCCTGCCGCGCTTGGATTAATCCCTGCAAAGGACCTTTAATGATTGTAATCAAAGCATTTTTTAGTATTAATTCATTAACTGTTCCCAGATATCTGGGAGCGGAAATGTTTGCGGTTTTAGATATTGCCAATGTTTGCGTATATTGAGCGCCTTTATATTCCGCTTTAACGATTATCTCATTTGTGTTATTCAAAACCGCAGTCTCACTTACGGTTATAACTCCGTTTGGATCAATCGAGATTCCCTCCGAAGTCGGTAGCGAGAAATTTACATCAGATAAAACCGAATTCCATTGTAATAATCTTGCTCGGCTTGTAACCGGTAAAATATCTCTGCCGTCTGCATCAGTTTCTATCGTAATATTTTGAGGATCCAAACTAAGCCAAATTGGAGTAACATCATCAAGTCCGCGCTGCGCTTTGATTCTCACGGGAGAACCCCATGCGCCGCTCTCGATTGATTGAGCGATTTTTACAGACTGCCACAAAGACCTGAATGTCTGC